>Ga0209986_10000107_pt1 | contig 72646 bp, 46 predicted proteins | sample BlataG_FD_183168 | JGI IMG/M metagenome (GOLD analysis project Ga0209986, IMG submission 183168) | Deep subsurface microbial communities from Black Sea to uncover new lineages of life (NeLLi) - Black_00105 metaG (SPAdes) (version 2) | ecosystem: Environmental > Aquatic > Marine > Oceanic >... | reverse complement strand
GACCCCGGACGACCCCGGCCCCGAGGTGGGCGAGGAGATCATCGGCCTGACCAATGCGGAGATTCAGCAACTGCTCGGGCTGTCGGTGGGCGCGGCGATCGTGCCGGCAGATGCCGTTGAAGTCGACCGGATTGTCGGCCTGCTCGGCAGCCCCGCGACCGAGCTGCCGACACTCGACCCGAACCCGCTGCCGACGGCGGAAGACGATGCCCCCGCCGAGCCCGATGAGCCAGTGGATGACGAGCCAGTTGACGACGAGCCAGTTGACGACGAGCCGGTTGACGACGAGCCAGTTGACGACGAGCCGGTGGACGACGAGCCGGTGGACGACGAGCCGGTCACTGACGAACCTGAGGAAGACATCCCGCCTGCCGAGCCGCTGCCAGGCGACGACGACGCAGTCGATCCGCCCGCGGAGGGCCTGGCCGTGGTGGAACTGCCACAGGAAGGGGGCCGGTTTCGGCTGGTCATCCGCGACGGCGAGCTGGTTGTCCGGCAGGGCCGGCAGCTGATTGACGAACTGCCGCTTGACGGCGTGCGGGAACTGCTGGTGGCCGGGTCGCCGGCGGCCGATCAGATCCAGCTCGACTTCGGCGATCTCGAGGGCCTGGAGCTTGACCGCATCAGCGTCAGTGGCGGCGACGGCGACGATCAGATTCGCATCCGAAACCTCGACGATGCCTTTGTCGGGCTGGTCGAGCTCGCCGGCGACGACGGCGACGACCACCTGGTCGCCGGCCGCAGCGATCTGCCGGTGACGCTTGACGGCGGGGCGGACGACGACCGGCTGGTTGGCGGCACCGGTGATGACCTGCTGCTTGGCGGGGAGGGTGCCGACCGGCTGCATGGCGGCCGCGGCGACGACGACCTCTTCGGCGGCGCCGGCAACGACCGGCTCTCCGGCGGCCGGGATGACGACAACCTCTTTGGCGGTGCGGGCGAGGACCAGCTGAAGGGGGGCCGGGGCAACGACGAACTGTCGGACGACGGCACGCCGCAGGCGGCAACCGAGTCGCTGGAGCAACCTTCAGCGGCGTCCTGGTCGGTGCTCTGGTCGGAGGCTGACCGCGGGGGCGCGGCGACGCTGTTGCTGGAGCATGCCGACGGGGCCCTCCACCGGCTGCCCACGGATGACGCCTTCGCGCTGGCGGGCCTGTTCGACCGGCTGGGCAACGCCTTCGCTGAAGAGCTTTTGGCCGAAGCCCGCGGGGCCGCTGCGGCGGGGCCGGCGGCAGCCGCGAACGACACCGACCGGCAGGAGATCGAAGCCGCCGGCGGGGTTGTCCTCAGCCGCGACGACCAGGGCCAGCTGTTTGCGGACGACCTGCCGATACTCTTTGGCGGCGCAGCCGAGTTGCCGGCCTGGCAGCAGGCGATCGGGTTTGCGGACGGCTGGCAGCCGCTGGCAGCCGAGGTGGTCGACGGCGAACAGTTGCTGCTGGTCGGTGACCCTGCCGACGGGAACGTGGCGACAGTTCGCTTCGATGCGACCTGGCAGCAGGTCGAGGAGGTCCGGGAGTATCCCGCCGACGCGGCTGCTGCCCCGGCCGAACGGGCGGCGCTTGCCGAGGCCTTCGCGGTGGAGTTCGACCGGCTCGCTGTCGAGTGAGCCACCGCCGCGTCGCGGCGGGACGAGCTGTGCTGCGCTTGAAGAGTGCACCGGTCCACCCGGCGGCTGGCTGCCGCCGGGTGGACTTTTTCGCGGCGATCCTGAAGCCGAAAAAGCGGGGTTCTTCGGGAAACATTGTGGGTGAGGGGCGTTTCCCGTGCCAATTGAGCGGCGTCGGAAACTGAACGGAGCCGGGATGGCGAAGTGAGGTTTCCGTCGAGTGAGTGAAGGTCAGGATGACCGGAGCGAACGTCCGGCGAAATAGAATGGGAACCGCCCCGACGCGTCGGTAAAGACCTGCGACCCACAAAATTCCCCGATGGACCAAAAGTGGACGCGTGGCCGCAGCCGCCGGGCCCGAGCGTGACGGTCACCCGAGCGCTTGGGTACATTCCACCGGCGCTGCGATTGCCCGCAACGCTCTGGCGAAATGCCATGGGAACCGCCCCGACGCATCGGACAGGACCAACGACCCACGAAAATCTCCGATAGACCAAAAAAAGGAATCCGATGCGACTCTCGATCGAACACCTGAAGACCGGCTGGCTTCATCCCAGCCGGGTCGTGCGGAACACCGTGGCGGCGCACTTCACCGATACCTTCACGGCCGACCCCGATGTCACCGCCCACGCGATTCAGGCCGTCCAGGCGTTTGGCTGGGAGCAGTTTCTCACCTGGGGCTACAAGTTTTCCCAGCTGCCGCTCGCCAACGACGCGGCCCTGGAGTGGGTTTGCGGCGAGGTGGAACGGACCGACGCGGCTGCTCCGTCGGACAAACTCAAGCGGCACCTCACCACGATGCTGGCCCGGGCCAAGATCGCCCTGCTGGAGCGGCACCGCGAGCGGCTCCTGGCGGCACCAGCGTTCGGCCCCCGGGAACGGCAGGCGATCACGACGCGGCTCGAACTCGCCGACTGCTCGGCCACTGACGCCTGGCAGCGGCTCGAGGACCATTGCCGCCGCGCGACAGCGGGCGAGACCTTCGCCGATGCCCGCATCCCCGAGGCAGAGTTGCTCCTCGAACCACTCGAACGGGCCGGCAACGAAATCGCGGACCGGATGCTGGAGGTGTTGCGGAACCCGCCGCCGAACAGCGGCGGCGACGATCCCGCCGAGTGGCTCACAGGCCTGATGATCACCCTGGCAGGCAGGCTGCGGCATGAGGAGGCGGCGGCAGCGATCTGGGATCTCATGACAATCGACTGGGATTGGTACGAAGACGAGGGGCTCAAAGCACTCAAGCGGATCGGCACACCCGCTGTCGTGCAACTCGCTCGGGAGTCCTACCAGACCGCGCCGTGGGAAACCCGGCTTCATGCCGCGAGCCTCTTTACCGTCATCCATTGCGAAGAGTCGGCCGCCGCGATTGCCGAGGCGATTCGCGACGAGCTCGAAGACGATCTCCGGGCGGGCCTTGGCCTTGCTGCCGCGTCGCACCTCGACGACCGTCTCGTGCCGCTGGCCCGCATGGTGTTCGAGGAGGATCCCGAAGATCCCGAGCGGGCCGACATTCGCGAGCCGCTCGTGGCCTTCTCCTACCTATCGGGCCAGGATTTGCCCGAGCGGGACGATTGGGAGCGGGCCATCGACGAAATCGACGACCAGGTCAGGCAGATGGGCGATCCGGCCACGAGCCCGCTGGCCGAAGCCCTCTTCCGGCAGTTTGACGGCGAGGATGACGGCGAGGATGACGAATATGAAGACCTCGGCCTCCAGGATTTGATCGACGAAACCGCGGGCCGGATCGAACGCGGCGCGGTGATCGGTCGCAACGCGCGTTGCCCCTGCGGCAGCGGCAAGAAGTACAAGCAGTGCTGCCTGCGGAACACCGGCGGCTGACTGTCCGTGGAAAAAGCCATCCGTGGCAATCCGGTTCGGCATGAAAGATGCCCCAGGAACCGATGTGGTCTTAGCCGCCTCTTAGCGATCCCCGCGGCCGTCGCTCGGCCCCTCGGGAAGCCCCCAGTGCACGCTGGGGGATCGTCGGGCCGATCCCCTGGCTTGCGGCCGGGGCTTCCAAGGACCTTCAGCATGCCAGCACCGAAACAATCTGCCGTGCCGAACACCATTGCCACGGAGCGCTTTTTCCACGGACAGTGAGGCAGCGCACGCACGTCAGGCCGCCGCGAGCGGCTGCAAGTCGTCGCGGGCAATCTCGGTCTGCCCCAGCGATCGCAGGACATCCAGCAGCCGATCGGGCCCGCACTGCGACGGCTCGACGATCTCCACGCCGATCGCCCGGCCGTCGCCCGCGCGATCAACCAAAATCGCGTCGTCCAGCCGCTGCGTGCTGGCAACCCGGTCGCCGGCCTGCCGCGGCAGATAGACGTAGGCAGCGATGGGCTTGCCGCGGCGATACGTCACCTTCAGGGAAACCCGCTTCACCATTCGTGCACCTTGTACGCGGTGATCACCACGATCACGCGATCGAGTTCATCCGGCTCCACAACCACTTCCCAGGCAGCGGCGAGGTGGAGTGTTTCCAGAATTCACCTGCCCGCCGATCCACCGGGCCGAATCCGCTTCGTGACCTCGATCATCAGCCGCAGATCTGCCTCCGAGAAATCTCTGTCAATCATCCGGTCTTCGAGGTGCGGGCTCAACTCCAGCTCGAAATCCCACCAGCCAGGCGGATGTTTGATCGGCATCGATGCTCCATTTCGCAGGCGCGGCAGCCGCAGTGTAACGCACGCTGGGGGCCCGGCGACCACCGACCAACACCATCGAGCCTCTCTCCTTGAAGGACACCTGGTATGACCACTCTCCGTCCCTGGCGCGACGTCGCCATCCCCCACGCCGACGTGCTTGAGGGCTCCTTTCAGCAGGCCGAGTTTGCCGCCGACATCACCGCCGTCCGCACCGGCAAGGCCGCCGACATCTACCAGGATGCCGCCGCCTTCTTCGGCCGCACCTTCATCACCGAAGGGATGCGGCTGCTCTTGTCGCAGGCTGCCCGGCGGGTGGCCCGCACCCTGTTTCTCGGCTCGGCGCCAGCAAGCGTGGCGGTGACGCAAAACGCCCGCGGACTCGACCCGTCCCGCGTGCTGCTGGGCTGCCTCCAGCCGGAGCAGTCGCCCGCCCTGTTCACCGACGCCCTGACGCGGCTGGCCGACCGGCTGCACTATCTCAACACGACCGGCGACCGCGAGTCGGCCTCGGTCAGCTACTGATTTGACACCCGGGCCAACCTCCGCCGCGATCCGCAAGGGCTCGGAGGCGGCGGAGTTTTTCGGCACCGCCTACGGCCTCGCCGGCGAGGCCTACGAGGGCTTTCAGCTGGGCCGCGGCGGGGCAAGCCTCGACGACACGCTGCTGCTGATCGAGCCGGATCGGGCACGCGAGGTGGCGGCCGAGCAGGCGGCGGCTGCGGCGGCGCGGGGCGAAGCGACGCCGACACCGCCGGCTGGCAGCATCCTGCCACCGGCGGTGGGCCCTCAGCCGGCCGGCGTGGCGACGGCCGCCAGCCCCGCCGGGCAGCCGGCGGCAGCAGCCGCCGCCAGTGCCCCGCCGCGGGCCTTTCACGGCAGCGTGGCGGTTGACGCGGCGGTCGCGAAAAGTCAGCTGGTCACCCTGGCCGACGAGATCATCGCCCTGCTGGCGAGCGACCCGGCGGCCGATGTCCGCGTGACGCTCGAGGTTGCCGCCAGTTTTCCCGACGGCGCTGGCGACCAGCTCAAGCGGGCGGTGAGCGAGAACGCCACCAGCCTCGGATTCGACACCGCGGCGTGGGAGTAGGCGGAAACGGCGGCTGGCACCTTTTCCCCGGCAGTCTGCTAGGTTACCGGTCAGTGAAACAGCCGCGTCAGTCCCGTAGTATTGCCTCGACCAAGCGCATGCTCGATGCGGCCGAGTCGCTCTTCGCCGCCGGCGGTCCCGATGCGCTCACCGTTGAGGCGGTGATCGAGACGGCGGGAACCTCGGCCGGGTCGTTCTACGCCCGCTTCGGGGACCGCGACGGCCTGTTTGAAGCGCTGCATGAGCGGTTTATTCACAGAATGAAGGGGCTCGTCGAAGGGGTCGGCGCGGCGGGCCTTGCCCAGCCGACGCTCGCGGCCGCGGTCGGCGTCGCGGTCGCCGGCAGCCTCCAGCTGGCCCGGCAGCATCGGGAGTCGCTGCTGTTCTTTGTCGTGCACAAGGCAACCGACGAGCGGCTGCGGCAGCAGGGCATCGCGGCCAATCACGCCTTCGCCGCGGTCTTCCGGCAGGTGGTGCTGCACCATCGGCAGGAGATTCAGCACTCCAACCCCGAACAAGCGGCCGACGTCGCCTTCCGGATGCTCTTTGCCCTGATTGTGCAGCGGGTGATGTTTGAGCCCCGCGACCTGACCGGCCGCCCGATGAGCGAGCAGGCCTTTGTCGCAGAGGTCAGCCGCAGCCTCACCCTCTCTCTGACGACGGCCGCCGGCTGACGTCGCCCAGCCGCTGCCGCCGCCCGGAGGCTGGGTCAGAAAAAACGGACCGATTACTGGACACCCCTTTTTTTAGAAGGTATTTTCCAATAGTGATTTCAGAAGCTTTTTTCTGAACCTGCGAAAAGGCGGCTTCCGCCAGCACGAGGAGCACATTGAGATGCCAGCGGTTTCAGCTCGCGGGCCACTCGGCCGGCTGTTCGACAAGAACCGTGCTCCCGTCCGCCGGTCCCGGCCGATCACTCGCAGCCGCTGCCGGCGGGATTCACTGAGCCTGGAAAACCTCGAGCGGCGGGATCTCCTTGCGGCGGAGAATCTGCTGGTTCCCGACATTGCGGTCTATCCCAATCAGCTGCAGCCGCTCGAGCAGCCGCCGATCATCGCCAGCCGTGACGGCGTGTTGGAGGCGAGCGTGCGGCTTGTCAGCGCGGGCACCGACAGCAACCCAATTCGCTACGGAACGGAACAGCTCTTCACCGGCACCGCCACCGATGACGCGACCGGCCAGCTGATCGCCGCGATGGCTTATCAGTTTGATGCCTACGGCGAGAGCTATCCGGCCGCCTTTCCCGGGGCGACGCTCCAGCTTGAACCGGGCGATACGCTCAGGCTGACAGTCACCAACGACCTCAGCACCAATCTCGACGCGAACGAACTCTCCACCAACTTCCATTTCCACGGCGGCCACGTGCCGACGATGGGCCAGGGGGACAACGTCTACCGCAGCCTCGGCCCGGGCGAGACGATGGAGGTGGTGATTCCGGTACCTGCCGCCACGCAGTCGGCCGGCATGAACTGGTATCACCCCCATCACCACATGAGCACCCACGTGCAGGTCTATGGCGGTCTCGCCGGCACGATCCAGATCGGCGACACCCTCGATGCCTGGCCGCAGTACAAGGGCGTCTTTGATGAGCTGACATTGGCGTTCTCGGAGGTCAACATTGAGACTGACGATGCGACCGATCGAGCGACTCTCGCAGCCCTGGGCACGAGCGATGGCTTCATGACCGGCTGGCAGAAGCGGGTCAACGGCCAGCTCAATCCGAAGCTGACGATGCGGCCGGGCGAAACCCAGATCTGGAACCTGGCCAACATCGGCTCGCGGGGGCTCTTCAACTTCGCGATCACCGACGAAAATCTTGAAAACCCCTGGCAGGCGACCATTCTGGCCGTTGACGGCAATGAAACCGACATGCGGCCGCTGCCGCTGACGCTCTCGGCCGATCCGTTGCGGATGCAAAACGCCCTCGCTCCCACGGCCATTCCCGGCGGTGGCCGGCTGGCGATGGCGGTGACCGCCCCGACCGAACCAGGCACCTACTACCTGATCGACGGCTGGGGGGGCGATGAGTTCTCCGGCAGGTTTGGCACAAATGTCGTTCTGGGAGACGCTTCCCAGCCTGATCTTTCCTTTGAAGACGTAGCCAGCTTCTGGAACTCCACGCCGCCTTCGCAGGGGTATTTTCTGCTGGCGACCATCGAGGTAACCGGCGACCCCGTCGACCAGCCGCCGCCGGTTTTTCCCGGCCAGCCAGTGAGCCCGATGTTCACCACCGCCGCCGATGTCACCCGAGAAATACGCTTTACCCCGTTCGGCGACACGCTCCAGGAGCAGATCCCGAATCTGCTCAGCGACATCTTCGGCATCAACGGCAAGCGGTTCGGCGACACGATCACGCCGCTGGTTGAGATCGGCACGGTCGAGGAATGGACGATCCGCAACGAGACGATCATCTCGCACTCCTTTCACATCCATCAGGGCAAGTTCACCGTGGTTGCGGTCAACGGCAACGCGGTCGACCCCTACGCCCCGCCGGGCACCAGTGAGCAGACCTACATCTCGGAACTCGACGTGGTGATGGTGCCCCCCGGTGAGAGCGTGACGATCCGGTTTGAAGTGGAGAACTTCCCCGGCAACTACGTCTTTCACTGCCACATTCTGCCCCATGAAGATCAGGGCATGATGGCGACGGTGCGGGCGGTCAGCCCGACCGCCGGGCTGCGAACGCCGGTGAGCGACCGGGCCGCCGCGGCCGACCCGGTGGTGCGAATCATCGACGGCCGCAGCCACTCTGCCGCGGTGATCGAACCGTTTGCCGACCTCGGCTACTCCGGAACCCTCGCGACGTCCTCGACCTTCGACCGCGCGGCCCTTGTGCAGACGGTGGCGGTCGGCACCGGCGAAGGCCGGTCGCTGGTTCGGCTCTATGACGACATCGAAGCCGCGGCGACGACTGAGTTCGCCGCCTTCGACGACGACGCGGGCGTGAGCCTGGCGCTTGGGAGCATCAGCATCGACGGCTCGGCGGTGGTGGCGGTGGCATCGCGGGCGTCTGGCTCGCGAGTTCGGCTGTTTGACACCGACGGCAGTCTGCTGCGGGAGTTCACCGACGTGCTCGAGGGGGAGTTTCCGAGTGGCGTCAATGTGACAGCCCAAGATGTCAACGGCGACAACTTCGCCGACCTGATCGTCTCCGGCCGTGCTGGTGGACCGCCGCTGGTCAAGGCCCTCGATGGTGAGGACATCGCCACGGGCGTCGAGGTTCCGGCGACGCTCTTCACCTTCACCGCGGGCGGTGGCGACACCGCCGGCGCGAAGGTCGCCCTTGCCTACAACGACGCGCCGACCGAGGGCACCTACATGCCCAAGATCATCACGACGCCTGAACAAGGAGAGTTGGCCGGAACGGTGCAGGTCTGGGACACCAGCGACTTCATCCCGCCCCACAGTCACGACTATCCGGGCCACGGCGCAGCGGACGGCTCCGGCGATGGACCGTCGCTGCCGCCCATGCCGCATGGCGACATGGGCCACATGGGCGGCACTGGCGGCATGACGGACACCACAATGAGCAGCGACAGCGACGCGTCGCCCACACCGATCGTGGAGTTTCAGCCGTTTGGCGGGGCGGGCGGCGCGGTCGAACTGACAACGAGCTACCTGCGGCAGGACGGCGGTGCCCCGGTACTCCCGGTGATCATCAACTGGCAGACCGACACTGAGGTTGCCTACACCAGCATTTCCGAAAGTGGCGCGGCCTCAACGACCGTGCTGCACTATCGCGGGGACGGAACCGCCGACCCAGCGGCCCCGCGGGTCAACCGGCCGCGGCTCGAGCGGTCGGCAACCTTCAGCCTGCATGTCGGCCCAATGGGACCTTCGCCGATCAGTTTCCAGCTCAGCCAACTGACCGGCCCGGTCGCCGCCGCGATGGCGGGCGAGCGGTTCATGATTCAGTCGGCGTTTGGCGGCACGGTTGAGAAGTGGGATGGCACCCGCTGGGCCGACCTGATGGCCCCGCTACAGACTAGTTCGCCGAGCGAACTGCTCCGGCAGATGAACTTCCGGCTGATCGGGGCAGACGATCTGATCCGCTGGACGCCGCCAGCGAGTGAGGCGGAGGCGTCGTCGGTGTTCCGGATCATCGGCTGGGACGGAGAGAGCATCTCCGACGGCCATGAGGTCGCCTTCCGAGTGGGCGAGGTGGTTGCCATGTCGTCCGGCCCGATGCTGGTTTAGCAGACTCTGGAGACAGTCTGACGCCACCCGGTAGCGGCGACCGCGAGATCAACATCCGACGCTCGGGTGTGCGTACCCTTGGCACGAGATCCGAACAGGATCGCGGACGTCGCCTTCTCAAGCTGGTTGAGAGCGTCAGGACGTCCCTCCAATGCTCCCTCCAGCAACGCGAATGCCCGCTCAAAGTTCTGCGTGGCACTTTTCGACCGGCGTTCACAATTGGCGACGTGGCCCCAACGGCGTGCCAAATTCAACCATTCGGCTCTTCCTCGCGAACGCGACGCTTGCGAAAGTGCCATTGACCGTCCTGTCCCTACTGCAATCAGGCTGCGAAACCAACAATCGTGACCCACAACAGACAAATTAGGCACCATTTTCCGGCAAATTCCTGCCGGCGGGGAAAAATATTTGTTAGGAGTCCGCCAGAACCGCTCTTTCCTTTCCAAGGGGGCACTTTGCTGCTCTGTGAGCCCCCAGGCGGATTCCTACATTTCCGGAGATTTCCTTATGTCCCTCTGTCCAAAGCCTCGCGGCTTCACCCTCATTGAACTGCTTGTCGTCATTGCGATTATTGGTGTGCTCGTCGGTCTTTTGCTCCCAGCGGTTCAGCAGGCTCGTGAGGCCGCCCGTCGGAATTCCTGTGGCAACAACCTGAAGCAAATCGGCCTTGGCCTTCATTCGTTCGCCGACACAAACCATCGTGGCAGCGACAACTTATTTCCCGCAGCAACGGAACGGCAGCACGCCACGAACGACACCTCTCTGCTCGCTAATGTCGGAGCGGATGGCTGGACCTGGGCGGTGAAGATCCTGCCGATGATCGAAGAGCAGTCGCTTTATTCCGACTTTGAAGCCGAAGGCTTTCGTGGATCCTATCCGGGTACGGTTCATGCAAATGTCGGGAATGGTTCGCTGGTCGGCACTTTTCTTTGCCCGTCATGGAGTGATGGCCTGAAAGACATCAATGGCCTCGACTTTGCGACCGAAACCGGCGGCCGACTTACTCGCGAAGGCAGCTCGCACTACCGTGCGAGCATTGGAGACGTCTACTGGGACAACTGCATGGTGGGGCACAGCACCTTCGGCGAATCATGGGTTCAGGACGGGATCGGCGCCTTTAACTTTGGCGTGAACAACGGAGGAACGTCTTTAAAGGCTGGCCATGTTGGCACCAAAAAGTTCACCGATGGTCTCTCGAAAACAATTCAGATCACCGAAAATGCCTCTGCTCACCAGTGGTGGAGAGGCAAGCATAGGCACATCGTCTGGTCAGACCTCGCGAACACGGCCCCCGGCGCATTATCGTCCGGCATTTTCAATGGGAATCGCAACTCATTCAGTTCGGGCCACACCGGCGATCTGTTTGGAACTGCATTCGCTGATGGCTCCATTCGCTTCCTGGCATACAACATTGATCCGACAACCCTCGCCGCCCTTATCAGTCGTGCCGGTGGCGAGGTCATCCCTTCCGGAGCGTATTGAGACCAGGCCCAACTGGTCGCGGCACGGGAAGTAACAACGTGTGCCGCGGCCACTGCCAGCAGCGTCAATATCGCCCCCTTCTGTCCACGGGCACTCAAATGAAAAACCTATTTGCCTTACTGACAGCCTGTCTCCTTGCCGGCCTGTCGGGCTGTAGCCCCGCAGCATCCTCGGACGGCTTGAAGAACCTCCAGGCGAGAGTCGACATTGTCCTCCGGCTGCGCTCGATCCATGATGAAAAAGAGCTGGTTACGTCTGATATTGCCGAGCTCAATTCATATGCTGATCAGGTCCTTCCTGATAACGCAGCAAAACAAGCGTTTCATACGTTAACCGAAGAGCTCTGGAGGAAACATTCGGATGACAAGGACGTTGAACGACTGACCCGTGAGCTAGCCGCACGCATTGAACTACCAGAGAAATACGCCAAAGCATATGCCTTCTAACGAGGGTCACTCTGGCGGGCTGATACCGGATCGTTCCGTGGTCCTGCAGACTCTGCCCGACCAGTAATAAACTTTCGCTATGAAGCACGAGATTGATCATCGTAGAGACCGTTCCTCCTCAGACAGCACGAATTGTGCCTCAGGGGCTCGGCCGACTCACATCACGATCGAGGTCGCTACGCAGCTGACTGCCATCCAGCCGCGACTTTATGGCTTTATCCTGAAGCGGCTCGCCAGCCATGAGCAGGCCGCTGAAGTCCTGCAGAAGACGAACCTTGTGATCTGCGAAAATGCAGCACGCTACACCCCGGACTCAAATTTCAGTGCCTGGGCTTTCACCATCGCCCGCTTCGAGCTGTTGGCCTGGCGAAAAACCGCGTCACGCAACCGACTGGTATTCACCGACAGCCTCCATGAGACAATCGACAATGCGACCGATGCCAGTGCAACAGGTCATGATGATCGCGTGCTGGCGCTGCGGGACTGCCTCACCAAGCTCAAGCACGACGATCTGAAACTGATTCAACAGCGTTACCGGGACGCAACCGCCCTAGCCGACTTGGCCGAAGCGCTCCAGAAGTCCGTCGACGCTATCGGCATGAGGCTGTCTCGGATTCGTCGCCAACTCGCCGAGTGCATCCAAAATAAATTGCAGGCTCAACTCGCTGAAGAATGAGACCAGATGGCCGCCGACCCACCCCAGATCGACTCCGCTGAACTTGATCGGCTCATTGACCGAGTGCTTGTGGGCACGCTAAGTGACGCCCAAGCAAGCCGTCTTGCCGCTCTGCTCACCGATTCGCCTGCTGCTGTGCAGCGGTATGCAGAGGCCCTCGATACGCACACGGCCCTTTGTGAAATCTATCCCGGCGCCTACTTCGACATGGCCGCTGGTGATGAAGAGAAATTTCAACCTGCTTGCCAGACCTCACAGGGGGCCCCCTCCGGAACTTCTTCGAGCCGGCACGATCGACCATGGTCATCGCCCTTTGAATGGACGATCGCTTTGACGGCAGTATTCTGCGTTGGCTTGATTGGCTACCTGATGGGGCAGGGCGATTCCCGCCTACCCAGCAGTGCGATGGCAACCGGTTCCTCACCCCCCGCAGACTCAAAAGCGGGTTCGCGAAGTGAACTGGTGATTGCTCAACCAGAAAACCAGAGCCAAGGCTTCCCGTTAGAAACCACCCTGGCTGGCCACGGCATTCTCCGGCAGGCCCTCGACGTTGTCTGGCCAGCACGCCAGGCTCCCTATCGCGAGGGCACCCTGCTTGGGCCAGGCAGGTTCCAATTTGAGTCTGGGATCGCGGTTCTCGACTTCTTCTCCGGGGCAACACTGGTTGTCAAAGGGCCAGCTCATCTCGACATCGAGTCTGACTGGGCGGTCACGGTGCATGAGGGAAAACTTGAAGCCACGGTCCCCCCGGCTGCACAGGGTTTTGTCATCAAGGCTGCTGACACCGAAATCATTGACCTGGGCACCCAGTTTGCCCTCGATATTTCGGCCGATAAGGCTCAGGTTGCCGTCCTTGATGGTGAAGTCATGCTGCGTGGCGACCGCTTTGCAGACGACCGTCTGCTGACGGGAGAACAGGCGACACTCAGCCTGCTCCCGGTCGAACGCAACTTCGTCACCTCAATCCCCCGGCTCGCAGACATCGCCAGCCGTAAGGAAACCATCAGCCAAAAACAGTTTCGTCAGTATCGCCGGTTCATTGACCGGCTCGCCGCCGACCCACAGCTGATTGCCTTCTATCCGCCGCGTCGCGACATTCCAAATCGACTCCTGCCCAATGTCGCCAGAGCAGCACATGCCGGTAACGCCCAACTGATTGGTCCGGTTGAGATTGTTTCCGGTCGCTTTCCAGGCGAATCGGTCGGCCTCGGCTTCCGTCGTCCGGGCAGCCGGGCACGCATGAAACTCGAAGGCACGTTCAATGCCTACTCTTTCTTGTGCTGGGCCAAGATTGACAGCTTAGCCCATCGGTACAACGCACTTTTCCTGGCAGACGGCTATGAAAATGGTGAGCCGCACTGGCAAATCCGTAGCGATGGTCGCCTGATGTTTTCAGTCATGGTGGATGACGACCGTGAACTCGTTTACCCCACCGGGCCGAAGACACCACCGATTCATGATGCCGGACTACACCACGTCTACTTTTCCAAGCCCATCTGGAACAACTCTCTGGCCGGCTGCTGGCTTCACATCGCCGCCGTCTACGACCCTGGCTCACGACAGGTCACGCAATACATCAACGGCGAAGAGGTCGCCCGTGAGGCCATCACCGATGAATTCCTCATCCGTGACCTCTGCATCGGCGCCGCAGAGATCGGCAACTGGGGACAACCCTTCCGAACAACACCTGACTTCGCAGTCCGAAACCTCGATGGCGTCATCGAGGAAATGCTGATTTTCGACAAACCACTCTCACCAGATGAAATCCTCGACCTTTATCGCCAGGGAAAGCCCGAATGATGCACCGTTACCTCCCGCAAGACATGGCCAAACCCAGCAGTAACCCGTGGCGAGCCGACTGGATGCCTCTGGTGTTGCTCGTCGCGTTGGTGGCAGCTCCGACGACCGTGGTGGCCGCCCCTGATGCGCCGCAGCAGCCAAACGTGGTCTTCATTATCTGTGATGACCTCAACGACTACGTCGAAGGCTTTGATGGACACCCGCAGACGGTCACGCCAAACATCGCCAAACTTGCCACATCAGGCGTCCGATTCACCCAGGCACACTGCAACGTGCCAATCTGCGGCCCCTCCCGAGCGTCACTCTTCACCGGCATCTACCCGCACCACTCGGGCTGCTACGGCTTCATTGAGTGGCATCGCTATCCGGTACTGAAGAACTCCCGCACGCTGATGGATTATTTCCGGGCCAATGGCTACCACACGCTTGGCACCGGAAAAATCATGCACCATCGGCTCGTTGAAAGCGAGTGGGCCGAGTACGGCAACGAGGCCGACTACGGCCCGTTTGCCTACGACGGCGAGACCAATCAGCCCCACCCCGACACTCCGGCACCCTATCGAAACATTGGCGCTATCGATGGATCGTTTGGCCCGCTGGTGAGCCTGACAGGCCGCAGGAGCCCTGACGGGAAGCCCCTCAGCTGGCGCGTCGGTGGCTGGAATAAACCAACCAAGCTAGAGGTCCGTAGCCCCTCTGACCATGACCGTACACCTGATGAAAAGAATGGTGATTGGGCAGTGAAGCGACTCACCGAGCTGGCCGCAGACCAGACAGGACAGCCCTTCTTCATGGCCGTTGGCTTTATCCGCCCGCATACGCCTTTGGTTGTGCCACAGCGTTTTTTCGACATGTTTCCGGTTGACCAGATCAACCTGCCCGCCATTCTCGACGGCGACATCGATGACACCTTCGCCCGCACCATTCGCGGCCTGCCAGAAGGAGCGGAACCAGACTCATCACGCACCGAAGACATGGGCACCATGCTGTTTCGCGAACTGGTCAGGTCATACAAGACCCGTGAAGAGGCCCTGCGACACTTTATCCAAGCCTATCTGGCCAGTGTTGCCTCGGTTGACGAGCAGATTGGCCGTGTGATTGATGCAGTCGAAACGACCGGGCTGGCCGACAGCACAATCATCATTCTCACCAGTGATCATGGCTGGGGCATGGGCGAGAAGGACTATCTCTACAAGAACTCTCTCTGGCAGGAGGCCACACGAGTCCCCTTGATTGTCCGGGCCCCAAAAACCGCCGACGCTGGTGCGGAATGCAGTCGGGCCGTCTCACTCATCGACCTCTATCCAACGCTCGTCGATCTCTGCAGCCTCGAGGGAGACACCATGAAAAATGCAAACGGCCATGCCTTGGATGGCTACAGCCTGCGGACGCTTCTTGAAGATCCAGAAAACGGCAACTGGGCAGGCCCTGCTGAGGTGCTCACTGCGCTCTACAAGTGGCGAACCACCTATGCCCCAGCCAGTGAAAGTTATGCCCTCCGTAATGAGTCATGGCGTTACATCCGCTACGAAAACGGCAAAGAAGAACTCTACGACACGGTTGCTGACCCCCATGAATGGAAGAACCTCGCGGCCGATCCGTCAGCCAAAGCCCAGCTGCAGGCTTTTCGTCAACAGCTCGCCGCTCGGCTCCCTGATCCAGGCAGCGTTCCACCACAGCCGAAATGGCAGCCGAAGCAGAAGGTCGCGGCCGCGAAGAAGGCTGCACCCAACGAGAAAAAAGATTTGAGTGCAGACGCCTGGAAGGCACGCTACTTCCAGAAGCATCCGGAGGCCGACACCAACCAAGATGGCTCCCTCAGTTGGCCTGAGTACAAGGCCCACAAGGCCAAGGCTTCATAGGGCAGCTCGACTCCAAAGATTTTCTGAAAGCGAACTCGCTCCTGTCACCCTCGAAACGACACCTTGTTTTTCTACGAGCACCAATGCCTGACTTTCCTCCACTCAAAAGTCGCCGCTGGCTTGTCGCGGCCTTCGTGCTGGCAACGATAGCCTACTTGCGGCCCGCAGCCGCAATCGAAGCCATTGACTTTGCCCGTGACATCCGGCCAATCCTTGAAGAAAACTGCTGGCACTGCCATGGACCAGACGAGCAGGAATCGGGGCTGCGGCTCGACCGTCGTGCCGCCATGCTCAAGGGCGGCGACTACGGTCTTGCCACCGTTGTCCCTGGTGATCCTGATAAAAGCTATCTGCTTGAGGTGGTGAATCATGTCGACCCAGACATGGCCATGCCGCCCGATGAAGACATGCTGCCAAAGCCACAGCGAGATCTCCTGCGCCGCTGGATTGCCGAAGGTGCCGACTGGCCCGGGCAGATGGCGGATACAGCGGCAGAAGTCACAACCGAACTCCCCTGGTCATTCAAGCCTTTCAGCCGACCGCAGATTCCTGATGTGCTGGCCAGTTCGGGCAATCCAATCGATGCGTTTCTGCTGTCCGACTTGCACAAAAACAAACTCGGCTTCTCGCCGCAAGCTGACCCAGCGACGCTCATTCGTCGCGCTGCGGTTGTGCTCACCGGTCTGCCACCAACTCCAGAAGAAGTCGAGGAGTTTTTACAGGCCTTCGTTGCTTCTCCTGAGCCCGCGTACACCCAGTTGCTCGACCGGCTGCTTGCCTCGCCTCACTTTGGCGAGCGCTGGGCTCAGCACTGGCTTGATGTGATCCGCTGGGCCGAGACGAATGGCTCGGAAAGCAACATGTATCGGAAGAATGCCTGGATCTACCGGGATTATGTGATCCGGGCCTTCAATGACGACAAACCCTACGACCAGTTCCTTTTCGAGCAGATCGCCGGCGACACAATCGGACAGGGGGACGCGACGGGCTATCTCGTGTCAGGCCCTCATGTCCCAGCCGCCACCGTCGGCCAAGAGCCCTCCGCCCGTCGTCAGGCCCGTGCCGATCGTCTCGATGAAATTGTCCAAACGGTCGGGGCATCTGCTCTGGGTGTTACTATCGGTTGCGCCCGCTGCCACAATCATAAGTTCGACCCAATCTCCATTCGTGACTACTACGCGCTGACTGCCGTTTTTGAGGACATTGAATTCGGCAGTCGATTCCCAGAGTTTGCTGAAGATCACCCGCACCGACAGCGTGGGCAGGAGCTTTTCCGTGCTATTGGCCATGAACGTTACCGACTGCGAGCGGCTGGCCCCTGGCAGGAGGACTGGCAGGGCTATGCCGAGATTCATTTCCCGAGCACGACAGCTTCTGCCCTGCGGATCACGTTCGAGACCAAGTACGTGCAATTGGATGAGGTCGAGATTTTTGGCTTGAAAGATCTTGAAAAAAACCTCGCACTCACCAACACCGGAACCACCGTCTCAGCAACTCCAGGCATGGAAATCGTTCGCAAGGAGGTGCACAAGGTCAACGACGGTGAATACGGCACCGAGTCCTGGGCAGCCCGCGTTGGCAAGGAAGACAACCGTCGGCCCACGCTCACGTTCACCTTCGCCAGCCCTCAGGAAATTGACCGGATCCGGCTCAGCGGCAACCGGGAAAACTTCCTGGCGACTGACTTCCTGACCGACATCAATCCATTCCGGCTGCCGAACTATCGAGTCGAAATACAGAATGCCACTGGCAGCTGGCAACAGGTGGCCGCGTCAGCAGACGAGCCGCAACTGAACAAAGTCAATCCTTCACGGCTGAAGATTCTGGCTCAGCTTCAGACACTTATTAAGCAGTTCAATTGTGAAGGTCCACGGCCGAGCTTTGTTGGTCGTTTTATTGAGCCTGCCGTGACGCATGTTCTGCACCGGGGAAGCCCGGAGAACCCCCGTGACGTCGTGCTGCCGGCGGCGCCGGCGACTCTTGCAGGAAATCTTCAACTTCGCGAGGCGACATCTGGCCCAGAACGCCGCCGAGCCTTTGCCACCTGGCTGACGGCCCCGGATAACCCGCTTCCGGCCCGGGTCTTCGTCAATCGGCTCTGGCACCATGTTTTCGGTCAGGGCATCGTCACGACGCCTGCTGATTTTGGAACTGCAGGTGCTGTGCCCTCTCACCCGGCGCTCCTTAACTGGCTGGCGGCCGAACTCATCACGCCGACCCAGCAGCTGCGTGCAGGCAGCCCGCCCCATAACTGGTCGGTAAAACACATGCTGCGGCTGATGCTCACCAGTCAGGCCTTTCGCCAGGCAAGTACCCCCCGGCCCGAGGCACAGACAATTGACTCGAGCAACCGCCTGTTCTGGCGGTTTACCCCGCGACGCCTTGAGGCCGAAGTGATTCGTGACTCGATCCTGGCGGCTTCGGACTCACTTGACAGCAGGCTTGGAGGCCCAAGCTACCGTATTCACAACATCAAGAAACGGTATGCCCAGTGGGAGGTTGTCGATAACCATGGAGCTGACACCTGGCGGCGGATGATCTACCAAGAGCGGATGCGGCGGGTTGATGATCAGCTCTTCACTGCTTTTGACTTTCCCGATTGCGGGCAGATCAAAGCCAAGCGACCCGTCTCCACGACCCCTCTGCAGGCGCTTAACCTGCTCAACAGCCCCTTCGTGCTCAGTCAGTCGAAACTCATCGCCGAACGGGCACTCCGCGAGTCGGACGGCGACCTGAGCCAGGCTGTGGATCGGTGCTTTGAACTCTTGCTTGCCCGTCCGCCTCATCCGGCTGAGCGTGCAGCCGTGGCTACTGTCACCACCAGCGATGATCTCCTGCTGCTCTGTCGTGCGGTGCTCAACTCAAACGCCTTCACCTTCCTCGAGTAAGGCTTGAACAGAGCGTGAGCAAAGCCACCACCAACAGACTATCCATGAAAGGCTGCTCCGATGACCAACCCTGAACATCTTTCACCGAAGGGCCGCCACCTCCTTGACCGGCGTTCGTTTCTCAGCACAGCAGGGCTTTCTACGGCAGGCCTGGGGCTGCTGCAGATGCTCGACAGCGACGGCCTGCTCGCCGCCACAGCACGAACCGCAGGCGGAAAAACCCCCATCCGCCCGCAGATTGACCCCGACAATCCATACGCAGCCAGGCCACCGCACTTCCCCGTACCGGCCGAACAGGTGCTGGTGATCTATTGCCCCGGCGCGGTCAGTCATGTCGACACCTTTGACTACAAACCTGACCTGGAAACATTTCATGGCCAGAAGCCACCCGGTATTCCCGCGGTCACCTTTGAAGGCCCAACCGGAAATATTGCCAAGCCGTTCTGGAAATTTCGCCCGCGGGGCGAGACCGGCAAGATGGTCTCCGATCTGTTGCCCCATCTTGCCGAGCAGACCGATGATTTCTGCTTTGTCCACTCGCTGCATACAGAAACCAGTGCCCACCCCCAGGGTGAAAACTTTTTTAACACCGGTTTCACCATGGAGGGCTTTCCGTCTTTCGGCGCTTGGGTGACCTATGCCTTGGGCACCGAGAACGAAAACCTGCCGGCATTCGTTGCCATCAATGACCCCCGGGGCCTTGCCCGCAGCGGCAAGAACAACTTTGGCAACGGGTTTTTGCCCGCTGCCTTCCAAGGCACTGACTTCAGCGCCAGCCACCCTCCCGGCAATCTCTATCGACCAGAGCAGCTGACCCAGGCAGATGACCAAAAGACCCGCAGCCTGCTGCAGCGGCTCAATGCCAGTCATCTGGAAAATCACCCAGGCGACGCCGATCTGGCTGGTCGGATTGCCAGCTATGAATTGGCCGGCAGGATGCAGCTCTCCATCCCTGAGGTGATGCATCTGGCTGATGAATCAGCCGGGACTCTTGCTGCTTATGGTGTCGAGGGGGGCAGTGTGCTCCGCGGTGCCTACGCCCGGAATTGCATTCTTGCCCGTCGACTACTCGAACGCGGCGTTCGCGTCGTCCAGTTGTTCAACGGAAGTGATCCTTCTGGTGGCAATGGCATTACCAACTGGGACTCGCACAGCGACATTCTCAAGACCCATGCGATGCAGGCCGAGATCATGGACCAACCTACGGCGGCCCTGATTGCCGACCTGCGGCAGCGGGGCATGCTCGACAATACGCTGGTGGTCTGGGCCACCGAGTTTGGCCGCATGCCGTTTCTGCAAGCCAATGGCACCGGCCGCGACCACAACCCCGATGCTTTTACCTGTTTTCTTGCTGGGGCAGGCGTCAAGCGAGCTTTTAGTTACGGCACAAGCGACCAGTTCGGCTTCAAGGCCGCCGAAAGCCCCACCAGTGTGTACGACTTTAACGCCACACTCCTGCACCTGATGGGTCTCGATCATGAACGGCTGACCTATTATCACAACGGGCTGGAACGTCGACTCACGAACGTTCATGGCCACGTCATTCAAGACGTGCTCGCCTGATTGCCGCCCCGACAGCTTCGGGCCTGCAGCCATCATCCCCTACTTTTACTCCCAAAAGGGAACCAAATGTCCGCCCGCTTTCTGAGTTGCGTCTGTTTTTTTACCGCGATTGTCCTGCCGGCGTTTGCGGTTGCTGCAGACCACAGCACGCCCAACATTCTGCTCTTCTTGATGGATGACATGGGCTTCGGTGACTGCCGGGCGTACAACTCCGAGAGCAAGGTGGCCCTCCCACGAATTGAGCAACTAGCCGCGGCCGGCATGCGGTTCACGAATGCCCACAGCCCATCGGCCGTCTGTGCTCCATCTCGCTACAGTCTGATGACCGGCAACTATCCCTGGCGGGGACGGCTTCCAAACGGCACCTGGCACTTTCACCAGAAGTCACAAATCCTTCCCGGGCAGCAACCCCTCGGGGATTTCCTTCGAATGGCTGGTTATCAGACTGGCTTCATTGGGAAGGTCCACCTCGGCGGGACGGTCTTCAGCAAGACAACCAGCAAGCCCATTCCCTTTCACTATGACTACAGAGACATTGACTTTTCACGAAAATGGAAGGACGGCCCGTCTGATCTCGGCTTCGACTTTAGCTACAGCCTGCCTCAAGGCATTCAAGGGCCGCCCTACATTGCCTTCCGCGATGGCCTGCTCGATAGTGAGCCGGCAGCCTTGAAAATTTGGCCGGCGGGACGCCACAGGAATTCAGAGATTCCGACGGAGGGCTTTGGCACCAGCGAATGGGACTCATCACTCGCAGGTGAGCATCTCGTCCGGGAGGCCCTCGGGTTTCTTGATCGCCACTTCGCACAAGCCCACACGGGCGACAGCGGCAAACCGTTCTTTCTCCTCCACTGCACGGAATCGTGTCATGTCCCCCATACGCCACCGGCTTCCCTGGGCGGCCAGCCGGTCAGTGGCTCCGCCGGTGATCCCCACCTCGACATGCTGCATGAGGCCGACCTCCAGCTCGGTCATTTGCTGGATCGCATCGAGAAGGCGGGCGAACTTTCCAACACGCTCATCATCTTCACCAGCGACAATGGCGGCCTGGCCAGAGGCAAGCCAGGTGATTACCGGCTTGGGCATAACTCAAATGCACCGCTCAAGGGCAGCAAGGCAACTATCTGGGAAGGCGGTCACCGAGTTCCTCTCATTGCCCGCTGGGGAGATGGCACTCCTGCCGGCTCAACCATTCCACCTGCCACAACATCAGCAGCTCTTGTTGGGCTGCAAGACGTCTTTGCAACACTGGCGGAAGTCGTCGGGCAGCAGATTTCTGAACAGGCGGCACTGGATAGCCAGTCCTTCCTGCCTGCCCTCCTTCTGAAACCCGACCAACGCTGCCGGAAAACCCTGCTTGTCCAGGCGAACGACGGGGACGGCTGGGGCCAACGACTTGCCCAGGCTGTTTACCAAGGGCCATGGAAACTTGTCCTCACCAAAAATGGCCAGCCGCAGCACCTCTTCAACCTTGAAGACGACCTCGATGAGACCGAGGATCTGCTCAGTACCCCCCAAAACGCCTCCCGGGTGCATGCTATGCAGACGGAACACGAGCGAATTGCCAGCAGTCGGCGGAGCACCCCCGTGCAACACCTGGTCAAGGTGACTCCGACTAGTTTCAAGAAAGCAGCCGCTGGCCGTGATGGAACGATTGATGCCGAAGACCTCTTCGAGCCGGTTCGGTCATATGAGATAGTTGCCAAACCAATAAAGGCAACGGCGACATACAAGCGGCTTCAAAACGGCTGGCGGATAACCGGCGAATCACCGCTCACGGTACCTTTTGAAACTGCCGACGGAAAGCCGTGGGACCTCTCAGGCTTCCGCCTTATGGGGCTTGGAGTTGAGAATCAACAACCGGGCGTCACTACGGTGCTTGCCAAACTGAACAACAGCAAGCCTCTCGGCTGGGGGCGACACTGCGTCGGACAGGCAGTTGCCGTTTCAAGAGCACCGGTCACCGTCGGCTTCGTCTTTCCTGTAACCAAGCCGGCCTACAAGGGCCCGGCCGTATTCAATGATCAACTCGGTAAACCAAATGGCCATCGACATCATTGGCGACAATTCTTCCCCGCAGATGTGGTCGGCCTGACGCTTGAAATCCACTCTTCAACTGGCAGCGTTGACCTGATTGTCAACGATCCATTCAGCGCCTGGGAGGCAACCCCGCAGCGGGAACGCGATCTGCAGGGACTTCCTTACCTTGATCGCTTCGGCCAGGTACGAGCAGTCAACTGGCCGGGCAAGACGACAGCCAAAGCCACCTTGAAGAAGGAACTCCGTGATGAACTTACCAACGCGGCAGAAAAAGCCAACGCCATTCACTCAAGCCGCTACGGCGGTTGGCTTGATGGCCCGCAGCTACAGGCCACAGGCCGGTTTCGGACTGAAAAGGTCGACGGTCGCTGGTGGCTCGTCGATCCAGACGGCCGACTCTTTTTCTCGACCGGCGTCTGCCTTGCAGGCACAGACGCATTCACCCCAATAACATCGAAGCGTCTCGAACAAAACTTTTTTGCCTGGCTTCCAGATTCAGATGATCCTCATCATTGGCTCACCCCGGTGAAACGTGGAGGGGCAAGCTACGCCAACTTCGCGGCCCTCAACGCCGCAGCCGCACTCGGCAAAAACTGGCAGCAGACCAGCCGCGAGGGCATCCATAATCGAATGCGTTGCTGGGGCCTGAATACCCTTGGGGCATGGAGCGACCAGAAGCTTCAGCAGGATGGCCAAACCCCCTACACCCTCCTGGCATCGATCTGGTGGCAGACCGGCAAGAAGGTGCCGTCCCCTTTCCGTAAAGACTTCGTTGCCGATCTATGCAAAGCGCTTACCAGACACGCCTGGTCAAAGGATGACCCCTATTGTCTCGGGGTTTTTATTGGAAATGAATTCGAGTGGCCCGACCGCTTCACACCGATGGTGCTCGAGTTGCCGGATGACGACTCGACCAAGCAGTGGGTGATTGAACAGCTCAAACAGAAATATCAAAACCTTGCCGCACTTAACGCAGCCTGGCAGACCAGCCTGCCGACATGGCTGGCAGCGGTTCGCCCGGGGCCAAAGCAACAGCAGACAGCCGCCGCGAAGGATATTGAGCCTCTCTACCACCCCTATGCCCAGGCATTTTTTAGGAAATCGAAGGAGGCCATCGAGCAGGTCCTTCCGGGCACACTCTTTCTCGGCTGCCGCTGCCATCGTGGCCCCAATGTGCTCGGACGGGCCGCAGTCGGCTTCGCCGATGTGTTTTCTGTCAACGTTTACGATTCGCAGGTTCGCTCACGGCAGATACCCAAGGATGCTGATATTCCAGTGATCTCAAGTGAGTTTCACTTCGGTGCTGTTGACCGTGGTGTGCCAAGCCCCGGGCTTTCGGCTGTTTGGGACCAAAACCAACGCGGGCTTGCCTATGCCCGGTATCTCGCCTCAGCGTTAGCTCATCCACAATTTGTTGGCGTGCACTGGTTTGAGTGGAATGACCAGTCGGCCGCCGGCCGTCGCGATCGGGAAAATCATGCGGTCGGTTTCGTCGATGTGACTGGGCGATCGAGCCATCCTTTTGTGGAGATTGTCAGCAAGGTGAACACCCAGAAGGAGCAGGTGCGGAGGGCGGAGCACACCACAATCGAATCTGCCCTGGCTGAACTGCTTGCAACTTCAACAGCACGTCCACCGCAGACCGACAAGAAGAACCGCCTGCCAGTTCAGCCCGTCGCCATACCTGCGCGCGACAAGGAAATACAAAACGAAACATCGAATGCCACCCCACGACCACCAAACCTTGTGGTGATTATGGCCGATGACCTCGGCTATGCCGACGTCGGCTTCAATGGCTGCACTGACATTCCCACCCCACATATTGACTCAATCGCAAATCAGGGCGTGCGGTTCAGCAGTGGGTATGTTGCCTACCCCGTCTGTGGCCCAAGTCGAGCGGCGTTCATCACGGGTCGCTACGGCCAACGGTTTGGCTTTGAACGAAATCCTCAGTACAAAACCGATGATCCACACATGGGACTGACCCGCAGTGAGACAACCATTGCTGACGCTCTGTCTGCTGTTGGCTATCGCTGCGGTGTCGTTGGAAAGTGGCACCTTGGTGCCCATGATACGCTTCACCCACTCGCGCGTGGCTTTCATGATTTCTTTGGGCATCTTGGCGGTGGCCATCGTTACTTCCCCGAAGATCTGACGATTCGTGAAAGTGCTGACGCGGATGGCGAGTATGAAAGCTATCGCACATGGATTCTCAAAAACCATACACCAGTCGAACCGAAACAGTATCTCACCGATGAGTTTTCTGAAGCCGCGGTCGATTTCATCAACGGACATGCAGACCAACCCTTCTTCCTGTTTCTGTCCTACAACGCGCCCCACCTCCCGCTGGAGGCGACAGAAAAATACCTGCAGCGGTTTTCCCAATTGACCGGCAAGCGGAAGACCTATGCCGCCATGGTCAGTGCTGTCGATGATGGTGTCGGTGATGTTCTTGCCGCCTTGCGGCAAGCCGACGTGGAGGAGGACACGCTTGTCTTCTTCCTCTCTGACAATGGCGGGCCCTATCTGAAGAATGCATCACAGAACACACCGCTCAAGGGCGGCAAATCGGATGTCTGGGAGGGGGGCTACCGCGTGCCGTTTGCTGCTCGGTATCCTCGGGCTATCCCGGCTGGCACAGCCTTTGACCAGCCCGTGTCGTCGCTTGACATTTTCGCCACCATTGCCGCTCTGGCCGACGCCCCGGTCGCTACCGAACGGCCACTCGATGGCGTCAATCTGATTCCACACGTACGCGGCGAGATATCGACTGCATCGCATAGGGCGATCTTCATTCGCAAGTTCGACCAGCAGCGTTACGCCATTCGCTGTGGAGATGACAAACTGGTCATCCTCAACAAAACGAGTCGGCCTCAGCTTTTTGACCTCTCCGCCGACATTGGCGAGGCGAAGAATCTTGCAAGGGAAAAGCCCGACACCGTTCAGCGGCTCCAAAACAGACTGAATGAATGGACCAGCACACTCATTGACCCAGCGTTTCTTGGCTTCAAGATGAAGCATGTGAACGCCGGTTGGATGCGTCGATCGGCAACCCCGTAAACCCTTGGCGTTATTGGGTGTTGCCCAAGTGGGCCATTGTTTGCCCGTATCCGCTGGCACGGGCCATGTGTCGGGCAGAATGCGACGGTCTGGCTATACGGCTCCCGGACAGCCGACAACCGACGCGGTGGAGATGTCGATCTCCTGATCCGATCGTCGGCTGTCATCAGTGTTCAGGACCAGGCGATCCTCCACGAACGATTGGAGCGGGAACTCGCCTTGCCGGTCGACATGTCGTTCATCAACCCGCGCTACGGCATGACACGTTTTCAGCGACTGGCCGTGGCCAACGCCGTTCCCATGGAGGCCACCCCATGAACCCTGTCGTCGAGGAGAGCCGTCGGCATCTTGCCGATCTCATCGAGGCCTGCCGCAGCCTGCGAAACCGAGCGGCTCACGATTACGGTCCTGATTTCGTGATCACGGCCGAGCATTTCAATGCCCTTCACGAACATATTCCGATGCTGAAGACGGTCACGCTCAGCCTCACCGACCACGCAAAGCAATCGCTCGGCATCGAACCATCCGACTTACGCTTCGCATTCGCCCTTCGCCAGACCGGCCGATAAATCGAGACGTGTCAGCGTTCCAGCGGCTCGACGCGGATGTCGTCGAACCAGGCATCAAGCCCATCTTTCTTGTCGATGTCGAAGAAGATTTCCGACGTCACCTGACCTGCGGGCTGCTCTGTTTTGGGTCGGTTATGCCAGGCACGGGCGGTCTGCGCGGCGGACGGAATTCAGGGTGTGAGCCGAAGTTTTGCACGGTTGGTCTGGAAATCACGATGCAGACGCGGCGGCGATTCGGCCCTCATTGGGAGCGGAGTCTGACTGTTCGGCTCTTCCTCGCAAACGCAACGCCTGCGAAAGTGCCGTTGACCGTCCTCTCCTCGAGTGCAAAGGCCAAGGCTGGCAATGGTGTTCGGCACGGCACATTGTTTCGGTTCTGGCATACTGAAGGTCCTTGGAAGCCCCGGGCGCGAGCCCGGGGATCGACCCGACGATCCCCCTGCGTGCGCTGGGGGCTTCCTGAAGGGCCGGGCGACGGCCGCGGGGATAGCGAAGAGGCGGCTAAGACCAAATCGGCTCCTCAGGCACGTTTCGTGCCGAACAGGATTGCCATGGATGGCTTTTTCGACGGACAGCGAGCGGCAGAAACCTTGAACGGCCCACCACTCCCCAGGCAGGACTTTTCCCGATGGCGACAGTCGATGCGTTGGCCGTGAAACTTGACGGCGAGTTCGTCACGGACGACCTCACCCGGACGATCTACGCCACCGATGCCTCGGAGTACCAGGAGCGGCCGCTGGCCGTCGCCTTCCCGAAGTCGGCCGCCGACGTGCAGGCGATCATCCGCTTTGCCGCCGCCGAGGACATCGGCATCATTCCGCGGGCGGCTGGCACCTCGCTGGCCGGGCAGGTGGTTGGCGGCGGCATCGTCGTCGATGCCGGAAGACATCTGAACGAGATCATCTCGCTCGACCCCGAACAGCGGCGGGTGCGGGTGCAGCCGGGCGTCGTCCGCAACGAGCTCAACCGCTTCCTCGCCCCGCATGGGCTGTTCTTTGGCCCAGAAACCTCGACCGCCGGCTGGGCGATGCTCGGCGGCATGGTCGGCAACAACTCCTGCGGCTCAAACTCGATCGCCTACGGCTCGACTCGCGATCATCTTGTGTCGGCCCGTGGCTTTTTGAGCGACGGCAGCGAAGCGACCTTCGGCCCGCTCACCGCCGCCGAGTTCCAGGCCAAGTGCAACGGCGCCGACTGCCTGGAAACGCGAATCTATCAACGGTTCGCCGCGCTGCTCGGCGACCCCGCCACCCGGCAGACCATTCGCGCGGCGATGCCGCGGCCCGAGGTGACCCGCCGCAACACCGGCTATGCCCTCGACGCCCTGCTTGATGCCAGCTGCTTTGACGCTGCCAGCGACACCCCCTTCAATCTCTGCCGGCTGCTGGCCGGCTCCGAGGGCACGCTGTTCTTTGGCGTTGAGTACGAACTGAACCTGCTGCCGCTGCCGCCGGCGGGCGGGCTGCTCTGCGTCCACTGCCAGTCGGTCGACGAGGCGTTGCGGGCGGCGGTGCTGGTCATGCAGCGGCGGCACTGCCTGCCTGCCGGACGGATGGAGGTCACCGCCGCTGACCCGCCGCAGCTGACCGGCTGCGAGCTGATCGACAGCAAGATTCTCGACTGCACCAAGGACAACCTCGAGCAGGCCCGCAACCGGTCGTTCGTGGTCGGCGAGCCGGGCGGCGTGTTGGTGGTGGAACTGAAACACCCTCACCAGGAAAAAGTTGCGGCGGGCCTGGCGGCAATCGCGGCCGACCTGACGGCGGCCGGGCTCGGCTATGCCTTCCCGCTGCTCTTTGGCGACGACTCGCACAAGGTCTGGGAGCTGCGGCGGGCCGGCCAGGGGCTGGTCAACAACCTGCCGGGGGATGCCAAGCCGCGGGAGATCGTCGAAGACACCGCCGTGGCGATCGACGACTTACCTGAGTACATCAGCGAGTTCGACCGGCTGCTGGCCGAAAAGTATGGCATCGACTGCGTCCACTATGCCCATGCCGGAGCGGGCGAGCTGCACCTGCGGCCGCTGTTCGACCTCCGCAGCCCGGAGGGCCTGGCGATGTTTCGGGGCGTGGCCACCGACGTCGCGGCTCTCGTCAAGAAATACCGCGGCAGCCTCTCGGGCGAGCATGGCGACGGCCGGCTGCGAGGGGAGTTCATCCGGACGATGGTCGGCGACGCCTGCTATGAGCTCTTCCGGCAGGTGAAGCAGATCTTTGATCCGGCCGGCATCTTCAACCCCGGCAAGATCATCGACACCCCGCCGATGGACACCCAGCTGCGAATCCTGCCGGGCGAGGTGGAGCCCGAGCACCAAACCACCTTTCGCTTCGCCGATACCGGCGGGGTGCTGCGGGCGGCCGAAAAATGCACCGGCGTCGGCCAGTGCCGCAAGCCGGCCGCCGCCGGTGGCACGATGTGCCCCAGCTACATGGCCACCCGCAACGAGGCCGACACCACCCGGGCACGGGCCAACGTGCTGCGGCAGGCCCTGGCCGACCCGGCTGCCGCCAACCCCTGGAGCCGGCCGGAGATTGCCGGGGCGCTGGACCTCTGCCTGTCGTGCAAGGCCTGCAAGAGCGAGTGCCCCTCGAACGTTGACATGGCCCGGCTCAAGGCCGAGTGGCAGCAGCAGCTGCACGACATGCGGGGCGTGCCAATGCGGAGCCGGCTGATTGCCAGCTCGGCGGCCTCGCTGCGGCTGGCGGCTGGGCTGGCCCCCTGGGCCTACAACCTCGCGGTCGGCGGGCCGGGTATCTCGCGACTGGTGAAGTGGACGATGGGCTTTGCCCAGAGCCGGTCGCTGCCGCCGGTCGCGCAGACGACCCTCAGACGCTGGCACCGGCGACGGACGAAGGCCGTCCCTCAGCCGGCCGCGGCGCATGGCCGGGTGCAGCTGTTTGTCGATGAGTTCACCGACACGCTCGATGTGCCGGTCGGCATTGCGGCGGTCGAACTGCTTGAGGCCCTCGGCTATGAGGTGGTGCTGCCGGAGCATGTTGACAGCGGTCGGGCCCAGATTTCGAAGGGGCTGTTGCGGGAGGCCCGCGAGCTGGCCAGCCGCAATGTCGAATTGCTGGCCGATCGAGTGACGGCGGACGAGCCGCTGATCGGCCTCGAGCCCTCGGCGATTCTCGGTTTTCGCGATGAATATCCCGACCTTGTTCCAGCGGCACTTGCTGCCGGAGCTGAGCGCCTCGCCGGTAGCACGCTGCTGATTGACGAGTTCCTCGCCCGCGAGATCGACCGGGGCCGGGTGACGCCTGCTGCCTTCACGACCGACGCCAAGAACATTCTGCTGCATGGCCACTGCCATCAGAAAGCCCTGGCCTCCCTGGAGCCGACCCGGCAGCTGCTGTCGCTACCAGAGAACTATTCCGTGGAGGTCATCCCCAGCGGTTGCTGCGGCATGGCCGGCTCGTTCGGCTATGAGCGGGAGCACTTCGACGTCTCGATGCAGATCGGCGAACTCGTGCTCTTCCCTGCGGTGCGGGCCGCCGCAGTCGACACCCTGCTGGCTGCCCCTGGCACCAGCTGCCGGCATCAGATCAAGGACGGCACGGGCCGCATCGCCCGGCACCCGGTCGAAATCCTGCGGGCGGCGATTCGCGACTGACCCTCACGGCTTGGGGAATTGGCCCCGCCACAGTGTGATGGATCGCCTTCGTGCGCCCAGCTCCGTGGGGAGTCCGATTCACCCACTGGCGTCGCGGGCTCATCAATTTCTCATGATTCGCTCATCAACCGCTCACCGCGGGAGATCACTATTCTCCGCGCCGGCACGTCGTGCTGGATGTCGATGTATTTGCCACACCGTTTTTCAACACCTCTCCACCAAGGAGTCTCCCGTGTCTCGCGCATCTTCTCTCCCAGCCTCGACGCGCCCGCGTCGTTCTGGTTTCACGCTCATCGAACTGCTGGTGGTCATTGCGATCATCGGCGTCCTCGTCGGCCTTCTACTGCCCGCCGTTCAGCAGGCTCGTGAAGCCGCCCGGCGAGCGTCGTGCCTCAACAACTGCCGGCAGTTTGGTCTCGCGCTTCACAACTACGAAAACTCTCACAAGTATTTCCCGGGTGCCTGCTACACGGTTGATTCCGCGTCCGCCCCGACGAAAGCCAATCCCTCCGGGACAGAGCATTCGTGGCGGGCATTCGTCCTGGCAAACCTCGAAGAAGGAAACGCCATGGGGCAGTACGACTTCAATCAGAACTGGTGGCAGAACACCGCAGCCATTGCCATTCAGCCAAGTGTTTTCAAGTGCCCGACGGCACTGCCCGCAAGCGGTGGGTATCCGTCTGTTGACGGCCCAACTCGAGACAGCGACTCCGCGGCACCGTCACTCGACCCAGACAATTTCGGCTACACCGATTACGAGGTGATGACCGGCGTCAAAGAATACGTTGTTCCTGACGCCGTCAATCCCCACGTCGATGATGGTGACGAATGCGACGGCGCTCTTCTCAAGGACGAAGAGACCACCATTCAAAAGATCACCGACGGGCTTTCAAAGACACTCTGTGTCGTTGAGTGTGCCAGCCGTCCCGATGAATACATGGGTCGCGGAACGACTTCTCCGACGGGCAACACCAACCAGTGCATTGCGTGGGCAGACAGCTTGGGGCCGTTCAAACTGCATGGCATTGACCCTGCGGATGGAAGCAAGCGAAAGCGTGACGCTGGTAATGTTCCGTTCAATGCGACCAACAATGGCGAAGCGTTTTCGTTCCACCCTGGCGTGATGTCAACGACTTTTATGGATGGATCAACTCATGTCCTGCAAGAAGACATGGACGTCGTTGTCTTCGCCTCGATGATCACCCGTGCCGGCGGAAGCTACACGGCAAGCAACGGAATGAAAGAGCCGGCGATTAGTTTTTGATCCCTAGAATCTTCCGGATCAACTCCATAATATGGACTCTCGAAGCTGGTTCTTTTTGCCTTCGTCGAATGCCACGGCCACGCTGCGCTGCAGCGTGGCCGTGGCTACTTTTAGCGTTGCTATCGCCTGCTCCCTAGGCGATCGCCGGCATGCTTTCGCAGCCGAGAATGGCTCACGCGTCGACTGTTCCGTCGTCTGCAAAGCGGTGTTTCCACAATCCACACTGGCAACTGCCGGCAAGACTATTGACCGAGCCCGCCCAATTATGTTTGGTGGAATCAGCAGTCTCGCCGTCATCCCACAGGAAAACGATAGCGGCGAATTGATCGTTCGGTTGATAACCGACCGCGGCCCAACCTCGAAGTTGAAAACGACGAACGGCAACCGCCGAGTTTTCTGGAATCCCGCGTTTGTCCCTTCTATTCTCACTTTCTCCGTAACCGGCTTTCGCTCAGACTCAGCGATATCAACACTGCCGCTCAGCGTGGAGAGGCTGTCGACGCAAACGCTGCACGGACTCTCTGGCGTCAGCTTTACCGGCCACCCAAATGGGTTGGCTGGCGATGAGACCGCCTTTCACCCGAACGGGCAGGAGCCGCTGCCTGCTGATCCAAATGGGATTGATCCAGAGGCACTCATCGTGCTCCGAGATGGCTCGGCATGGCTGGCCGAGGAATACCTCCCGTCGCTGTTACGGATTAGCTCAGAAGCTGTTGTGCTGAGCCGTTACGTACCGATTGGCGTGAAGCTCAAAGACGCTGACACCCAGATCCACAACACGCTGCCGGAACACTATCGGAAACGGCAGCCGAACAGGGGCTTTGAGTCCGTCGCCGTAAGCCCCGACGAGAAGGTTCTGTGGACTATGCTCCAGAGCCCGCTGGCACAAGAAGATAGTTGCACGGACCATCACGGTGACGTGGTGCGTCTGCTTCAATTGGATTCCCTCACCGGCCAACCTCAAGCGGAGTACCTCTATAAGTTCGGCAGACCGTTTGACGCTCGGCATTCCGGCAGGGGAAGGCCGACAAACGATGGCAAGGTTTGTGCGATCGCCTGCATCAACGCGAAATCGTTACTTGTGCTTGAGCAATCAGATGATGGTGATGCTGCACTCTACCGCTGTCAACTCGCCGGCGGGACTAACACGCTTGGCGACGATCGTCTTTTTGAAGGCATCGCGGACCTCTCCGATGCGGGTGTTGAGGTTGTTCCAAAAACACTGGTGGCTGACCTCCGGCCGCTCCTCCCAGAATTCGCACACGACATTACTGACGGCGCTTGGAAACCGAACGCTAACGAGCCGATTGCAGGACTGAAGCTTGAAGGGATCGCGATTGTTGACCAGCGTCACGTCGCGATCGTGAATGACAACGACTTCAATACCAATCCACCGGACGACACAAATGAACCACTGCGCAGGTCATGCCTGTGGATCGTGGCACTTCCAGTGGCATTGCAGTGATTGAATTCTTTTTTGGTGAACTGAGCCTTACGCAAGGAGAGTAAGATGAAAATAAGGATCGTGCAGCGAGGACTGCTCGTGCCTGGAGTGGTGATTGGCCTGATGGCATGCCTACTTGCCACTGGCTGCGGAAAAGGACAAGCTTCGATTGCTGTTGTGGAGGCAGTCCACGGCAAGATCTTGCTGCCCACTGGCCGCCCGCTGAAGGGTGGACGATTGGTCTTGCGACCGACCTCTGAGCTAGCCGGAGTTGCGAAACCGATTTCGGTTGACATCAACAAAGATGGAACGTTTGACATCCAAGAGAGTAATGCGAAAGGTGGCATTGCTGCTGGTGAATACAAAGTGTTTGTGAGCCTTACAGGAAACCCCCGGCTCAAAGGTTTACGGCGGCAAGTGCCGGAGAAATACCAAAGCATCGGTGACGACGAGACTGACCTCCTTCTCGATCTCAAGGAGCAGACGGAGAATATCGTGTTGAAGATGAATACAAACAAGGTTTAGGAAACTGTGGAAATAGTCTGCAGCTGCAGGATGCGGCGATCGGCAACACCCGAAAACCTCAGCGTTTTCGGGTGTTGATCAAGAGGAAAAAGACCGTGCAAGGCTTTCCCAGGGACAGTTGGTCGCTGACCTGCATGCCAGGCAACGCAAATAAGCACTAATACGCATTACAGGAGTGGTAATGGCGATCAGGCAGGCTGCGCAACTCCTCATCTTCACTGTTTTTTTGACCGGTTTTCCGCTGCCCGGTGCCGAGAGTTCCCCGACACTGAAAGTCCGCGGTACTGCTTCCTCCGGAATTTTTGGAAAGTCTGCAGCCGAAATCCCCGCCTTTTGCCCGCAGTCGCAAAAGCTCTTCGTGGTCAACGCCGAAGCTGGCGTGGTGGACTTCCTCTGCCTCGAACCTGATGGCTTACCCGTGCACAAGGGGATAGCCACCACCGACGTAGACCGGAAAGGTGAGCTGGGAGGCGTCAACAGCGTCAGCGTGTCCCGAGGCACGCTCGCCGTGGCAGTTGAGGCGACTGACAAGACCGACCCTGGTGCGGTCGTCTTCTATGACACAGCGACGCTGGCCCGGAAGGGCTCGGTCACCGCCGGGGCGCTCCCCGACATGGTGACCTTCTCGCCCGACGGCCGTTGGCTCTTGGTCGCCAACGAAGGCGAACCGAACGAGGATGCCACTATCGACCCCGAAGGCACCGTCACGATCGTTGACCTTGCCAACGGATTTGATGACCCGCCGGTGCAAACCGTGACCTTCCGCGACTGGAATGCTGACGGGCGACGGGCCGCAGAACTGCCGGATCTCAAAAAACGTGGCCTGCGGCACTTCGGGCGGGTGAGCCTCGATGAGACTGGCAGCCAGAACCGGCCGGCGACGTTCGCCGAAGATGTTGAGCCCGAGTGGATTGCGGTCACCCCCGACAGTCGGCTGGCCTATGTCTGCCTGCAGGAGGCCAATGCGGTTGCCGAGATCGATATCGCTGCGGCCCAGGTCAATCGGATCATTCCGCTCGGGTTCAAAGATCATGGGCAGGAGGGCATGGGCCTTGATGTCAGCGACAAAGACGGCAAGGTTGCGATCCAGCCTTGGCCGCAGCTCTTTGGCGTTTATCAGCCTGATGCCATCCGGCTGTACCAGCAGGGCGGTCGTTTGCTGCTGGTGACGGCGAATGAGGGTGACTCACGGCTGCGGCCCACCTCCGATGATGCTGTTCCCGGTATCGCTGAAGGGAAAATTCTTAGCGACGAGGCCAGCCTCGATGACTGGCCCCTCGCCGGAACGCCATTCGCGGCTCACGCGGCCGACAGTGACCTTGGCCAGCTCAAACTGGTGCGGGATCTGGTCAACCGTCACCTCGATGTCGATGGCAAGCCGACCAAGTTGTTTTGCTTTGGTGGCCGGTCGTTCTCCATATTTGATGTGGAGACGGGCGATTGCGTCTTTGACAGTGGTGACGCCTTTGAAAAACTGACGGCGGAAAGGTTCCCGAAGCACTTCAATGTCAGCAACGACAGTCTGAAAAAAGAAAAACGGAGCCGCAGTAAGGGACCTGAACCGGAAGCGCTCGTACTCGGTGAACTTGCCGGCAGAACCTATGCCTTCATCGGTCTGGAGCGAATTGGCGGCATCATGGTCTATGACATCACAGTGCCCGAGTCGTCACAGTTTGTCGGGTACTTCAACAATCGGCGTTTTGACGTCCCAGCCACGCTCCCTGACGGATCGAGCAACCCCGAGGCGGGCGACAGCGGCCCGGAAGGCCTCGCCTTCGTCCCGGCGGGTCAGTCACCAACCGGAACAGACCTCTTGATCGTCGCCAATGAAACCAGCGGCACGACGACCGTCTGGAGCATCACCGGTGGTGATGAGTGACCTGTTCCTCGGGGCCGATAAGGGCCGAACCTGTCTCGGCCTGATTCAATCTTCCGCCGAACTCGCGGAAATTCTGCTCTTTTTTGTCACCGTGGGCTCAGCGTGGCATACTTATAAGTGATCCGCCGATCGACCCCTCTGGGTCCGCGCCGGGCTGCGGTTTGAGCCTGGCGGCGAAGCGGTTGTTTTCCAACGGAGTAATCCAATGGTGCACAGCTTTGCGGGCTGGCGGCGTCATGCCGTCGGCTGGGAATGCTCTCTGCTCGTTGCTGGAGTCGCGATCGGTCTCTGCGGTTCGCCGGCTGCGGCGGCTGACGTGGCAGAAACGGCGGTTCCTGCACCCGTCTCGTTCAACCGCGACATCCGGCCGCTGCTCTCCGACAACTGTTTTCATTGCCACGGCCCCGACGCCGACCATCGGCAGGCCGACCTGCGGCTGGACATTCGGGACGCGGCCGTGGCCGCCGGGGCAATCGTGCCGGGCGAGCCGCAGGAGAGCCTGCTGGTCGATCGGCTCCACGAGACCGATCCCGAGTTGGTGATGCCGCCGCCGGAGTCGCACAAAAAGCTCACGCCCGCGCAGAAGCAGCTGCTGGCCCGCTGGATCAGCCAGGGGGCCGAATACCAGCCCCACTGGGCCTATGTGCCGCCGGTCAAGCAGCCAGTACCAGCGGGCACCCACCCGGTCGATCACTTTGTGCATCAGCGGCTGGCCGAGGTTGGCCTGTCACCGAGCCCTCCGGCCGACCGCCGCATGCTCATCCGGCGACTGGCCTTCGATCTCACCGGGCTGCCCCCGACCCCGGCTGCCGTTGCGGCCTTTGCGCAGGACCAAGCACCCGACGCCTACGCAAAGGTGGTCGAGCAGCTGCTGGCCAGTCCGCATTACGGCGAACGCATGGCCATCGGCTGGCTCGACGTCGTTCGCTTTGCCGACACGATCGGCTATCACTCCGACAATCCCCGCAACGTCTGGCCCTATCGCGACTGGGTGATTGCCAGCTTCAACGCCAATCGGCCCTTCGACGAGTTCACCATTCACCAGCTGGCCGGTGATCTGATCCCCGATGCCGATCAAGACTCACGGGTCGGCTCGGCCTTCAACCGGCTGCTGCTCTCGACCGAAGAGGGGGGCGCCCAGGCCAAGGACTATGAATCCCGCATGCTGACCGACCGGGTGCGGGCGGTCGGCACCGTCTGGCTGGGACAGACCACCGGCTGTGCCCAGTGCCACGACCACAAGTTCGACCCCTTCACCATGCGCGACTTCTACTCGCTGGGGGCCTTCTTCGCCGACATAGAGGAGAGAATCCTCGGCCGCCGTGAGGACGGCATGGTGGTGGCCACGCCGGAGGAAAAGGCAAAGCTGGCAGCACTCGACAAGGCCTTGGGCGAAGCTCGCCAGAGGCTGGCTGCTGTCACGCCCCAGCTGGATGCTGCCCAGCGGCAATGGGAGCACGACCTTGTCGCCTATGAAGTGACGCTGCCAGAACTCAAGCCTGAGGCCAGCGCAGCGGCCGCCGACAAGAAGCTGGCCGAGCAGGTGACCGCAGTCCTCAAGCAGGATGCCGGCAAACGTAGCGGCCGTGACAAGGCGGCAGTGCAGCAGTACTTCCGGGAGCGGGTGACGCAGGCCTTTCGGGCAGAGATCGACGGCCTCGCCGCCGCTGAAAAGGCCCGCAACGATTACTACGGCCCGCTGGCCAAATGCTTGGTTAGCGTCCACACCGACAACAAGCGGACCGTTCGCATCCTGCCCCGGGGTGACTGGATGAACGAGACGGGCGAGGCGGTCACGCCGGCACTGCCCGCCTTCCTGCCCCGGTCCAAACCGCTGGAAGAAGCGACCGGTAGCCGTGAGCTGACCCGGCTCGATCTGGCCCATTGGCTGGTGGCGGATGAAAACCCACTGACCGCCCGCGTGATCATCAATCGGCTTTGGGCCCAACTGTTTGGGGCGGGGTTGTCACGGGTGCTCGATGACCTCGGCGGCCAGGGCGAGCCACCGACGCATCCCGACCTGCTCGACTGGCTCGCCTGTGAGTTCCGCGACTCGGGCTGGGACCTCAAGCACATGATCCGGCTGATTGTCACCAGCGACACCTACCGACAATCTTCGCAGGCCACCCCGGCATTGCTCGCCGCCGACCCTGGTAACCGCGAACTGGCCCGGCAGGCCGCCTTCCGCATCGATGCCGAACTGGTCCGCGATGCGGCGCTTGTTACCGCGGGGCTGCTGGTGCCGACGATCGGTGGCCCAAGCGTGAAGCCCTATCAGCCCGAGGGCTACTGGGAGAATCTCAACTTTCCCCGCCGGACCTATCCGGCCGACGCTAGCGAAAAGCAGTATCGCCGCGGCCTCTACACCTGGTGGCAGCGGAGTTTTCTCCACCCCAGCATGCTGGCCTTCGACGCCCCCAGCCGCGAAGAGTGCTGCGCCAGCCGCAACCGCTCGAACATTCCCCAGCAGGCCCTGGTGCTGCTCAACGACCCAACCTATGTCGAGGCTGCCCGGGCCCTTGCGGCCCGGATACTGCGTGAGTGCGACGGCGGCGACGACGCCCGGCTGGCCTGGGCCTTCCAGCAGGCACTCCAGCGATTACCCCGTGTCGAAGAACTGGAAACCCTGCTGCCGCTGCTGGCCAAGCACCGCGCGGCCTATCAGGCCGACGCCGATGCAGCCAGCAAGCTGGTGGCCACCGGGCTGGCCCCACTGCCGACAGGAATCGACGTGGCCGAACTAGCCGCCTGGACCCACATCGCCCGGGTGCTCTTCAACCTGCATGAGACAATTACACGGAGTTAGCTCGGACGGTTTTACAGTTTTTAAGGGATTGGAATGGGTGAGGGGTGTTGCCCATGCCAATCGAGCGGCGTCGGAAACTGAGCGCAGCCCGGATGGCGAAGTGAGGTTTCCGTCGAGTGAGCGGAGGACCCGGGCACCGATCCGCCAAAGGCGGATTGGTCGGCCGGAGCGAACGTCCGACGAGATGGCATGGGCAACGCCCCGACGCGTCGGAAACGACCTCTGAATACTACCGAAGAAGCCACCGGAAAAGCACAAGGAACAGTTCCATGACATCACACCACTCACCACTCAACTGGGGCCAACACAATAGAATCGCCCGCCGTGCCTTCCTGGGTCGATCAGCCCAGGGCCTCGGCGGCGTGGCGGTTGCTTCATTGGCTGCTGCCGGCCCGGCCCGGGCCGCCGCCTTGACCGGCGTCTTCGACAAGCCACCGCTACCGCAGCAGGCCAAGCGGGTGATCTGGATGACGATGGCCGGCGGGCCCTCGCAGCTGGAAACCTTCGACCCCAAGCCGAAGCTGGCCGAACTCGACGGCCAGCCGATGCCCGAGAGCCTGACCAAGGGCCAGCAGCTGGCCCAGCTGCAGGGCCGGCCACTGATCTGCTTTGCCCCGCAGCATCCCTTTGAAAAGATGGGGCCCAGCGGCACCGAGATCTGCAGCCTGTTTCCCCAGATCGGCTCGGTGCTCGGTGACATCTGCCTGATCCGGTCGATGACAACCGACGCCATCAACCATGACCCCGCCCACATGTTCATGAACACCGGCAGCCAGATTGCCGGCCGGCCGAGCATGGGGGCCTGGGTCACCTATGGTCTTGGCAGCGAGTCGGCCGACCTGCCCGGCTTTGTGGTGCTGACCTCCCTGGGCCGCGGTGGGCAAAACCAGCCGATTGCCGCCCGGCAGTGGTCGAGCGGCTTTCTGCCGAGCAAGTACCAGGGGGTGCAGCTTCGCAGCAAGGGTGACGCCGTGCTCTATCTGGGCAACCCAGCCGGGGTCAGCCGTGATCGGCAAGGCCTTGACATCGACGCCATCAATGGCCTCAACGCCCAGCATGACGCCCTGGCTGCCGACCCGGAGATTGCCACCCGCATCGCCCAGTACGAGATGGCCTTTGCCATGCAGGCCAGCGTGCCTGACCTGATGGACACCAAGGGTGAGTCGGCCGAAACGCTTGCCCTTTACGGCTGCCAGCCTGGGGACGGATCGTTCGCCTCCAACTGCCTGCTGGCCCGGCGGCTGGCCGAGCGGGGTGTGCGGTTCATCCAGATGTACCACAAAGACTGGGACCACCACGGTGGCGTCAAGCAGGGTGTGCAGTACAAGGCCGAGGAGATCGACCGGGCCTGCATGGCACTGATCACCGATCTCAAGGACCGCGGCATGCTCGATGAGACGCTGCTGGTCTGGGCTGGTGAGTTTGGCCGCACGCCGATGTCGCAGGGCACCGGCCGCGACCATCACAACAAGGCGATGACCGTCTGGATGGCCGGCGGCGGCATCCAGGGCGGCCTGGTCTACGGGGCCACCGATGACCTCGGCTATGCCGCCGTTGACAAGGTCTGCACCGTGCATGACATGCATGCCACAATGCTCCACCTGCTCGGCATCGACCATGCCGGCTTCAGCGTGAAGTTCCAGGGCCTCGACGCCAAACTCACCGGGGTTGAAGGAGCAAACGTGCTCACCGACATCCTGGCCTGACGGCCATTGCACACGGCAATTCCCCGAACGCCGTGTCTTCCGCAAAAAAACTATGATCGCTGCGGAAAGAATGTGACGCCGGGAAGGTCCTTAAAATCGTCGTCCTGTGTCCAGATCGTCGCTCCAAACTCGTCGGCGGCAGCCATGATCATGCTGTCTGCCATCGGGAGTCCGTGACGCAGGCTGATCGTGGCTGCCGCCAGTGCCCGCGGCGGTGTCAGTTCGGCCACGTGGCCCTGCTGCATGGCGGCAACGCCTTGAAGTGCGGCCTCTTCACCTGCTTCGCGGAAAAGTACCTTGAACACCTCGTTGATGGTGACCGCAGGAACGATCAGTGATGCGGGGGCGAGCAGCGGCGGTTCAAAGGCGGCGGAGTTCTTTCCCCCCCCGCAAAAAATTCAAGCCAGCCCGACGAGTCTACGATGGCGAGCGAGTCCTCGGCTGGCTGCTTCACGCCCGGTCTCCCTCGCGGCTGAAACCGGTATCGATACCGCTGACAAACCCGCGCAAGTCACTCATTTTCCGTTCCGGAATCAGCTCCACGCGTCCCGCATATTCAAGGACTTGGAGCCGTTGCCCCGGCCGCAGGTGCAGGCGGTCTCGCAGCGGGCGGGGGATGACCACCTGAAATTTCGGTGAGATCGTGACAGTCATCATTGCGGAACAGCTCTATCGATAATGATCGAACGCTTTTCATCCTACGATTTGGCAATCGCTCAGGAAATATCTGTAATCCGGCGAAATAAGAGCTATAGTTGAAAGGTGATCCGCCGATCGACCCCCTGGGGTCCGCGCTGGGCTGGAATTGTTGCCTGGCGGCGAAGCGGGTGTTTTCCAACGGAGCAATCCAATGGTGCACAGCTTTGCGAGCCGGCGGTGTCATGCCGCGGTCAGAAATCTGAGTTTGGTTGCGGTATCCGTCTGCACCGTGCTGACAGCGGCAGCGCCGTTGGCGGCCGAAGTTCCTTCGTTCACCCGCGACATCAAGGGCCTGCTCTCCAACCGCTGCATCCGCTGCCACGGGCCCGACCCTGAGGACCGGCACGGCGGCGGTGAGCATGGCCTGCGGCTCGATACGTTTGCCGGGGCGTCTGAGGACCTCGGTGGCTATGCCGCCCTTGTGCCGGGTGACGCAGAGGCAAGCGAACTGATCGCCCGCATCACCGCGACCGACCCTGACATCGTGATGCCGCCGCCCGAGGCGGGCGAGCCGCTGTCGGCAGCAGAGGTCGATTTGCTCCGGCGGTGGATCGAAGCGGGCGCCACCTATGAACCGCATTGGGCCTACGTGCCGATCAGTCGGCCAGCGGTCCCGGCAGTCAGCCAGACCGATTGGCCGCAGCACCCGATCGACAACTTCATCCTCGCCCGGTTGGAAGCAGAGGGACTCGCGCCGAGCCCTGAGGCCGATCGGGCAACCCTCGCCCGCCGGCTGTCCCTCGACCTGACCGGCCTGCCGATCAGGCCGGAGGCAGTCGATGCGTTCACTGCCGACACCAGCCCCGATGCGGTCGAGCGGCTGGTCGATCGCCTGCTTAACCACCCCGGCTATGGCGAGCACATGGCCCGGGGCTGGCTCGACCTGGCCCGCTACGCCGACAGCGCCGGCTATGCCGATGATCCGCCCCGCACCATCTGGGCCTATCGCGATTGGGTCGTGCGGGCCTTCGATGCCAACATGCCCTTTGACGAGTTCACCATCAAGCAACTGGCCGGCGACCTGCTGCCCGAGGCAAGCCTGGATGACAAGATCGCGACCGCCTTTCATCGCAATACCCTCACCAATAATGAGGGGGGCACGATCGACGAAGAGTTCCGCACCGTTGCTGTCGTCGATCGGGTCAGCACAACACTGAGCACTTGGATGGGGACCACGATTGCCTGCGCCCAGTGTCATGACCACAAGTACGACCCGCTTTCGCAGCGCGAGTTCTTCGGCCTCTATGCCATCTTCAACAACACCGCCGACGCCGACCGCCGCGATGAGTCGCCGCTGGTGACCTTGCCCTGGGAGCCGGTCGATGCCAAGCGGCGGCCGCTGGAACGGGAACTGGCAGAAATCGTGGCAGCGGTGCCACAGATGAAAACGCCCACGCCGCGGAAGCAGCCCCAGCCAGCCGGTGAGCCGCCCGAACTGCGGCCACTACGAAAGCATGTCGACGGCCTGCGGCGGCAGATCGAGGCGGTCAAGCCGGTGACCGTGCCGGTGATGGCCGAGCTTGCCGGGGACAAGCGCCGGGTGACGAAGCTGCAGCACCGGGGCAACTGGCAGGATCTCGGACCGGTCGTTCCAGAGATGACGCCGGCAGTATTTTCTGAGCCAGAACTGGCTAATGACCAGTCGCTCGATCGGCTGGCCCTGGCCCGCTGGCTGGTGAGCCCGGCCAACCCGCTGACTGCTCGCGTCATCGTCAACCGGCTCTGGGAACGGCTCTTCGGCATCGGCATTGTCTCGACGAGTGAAGAGTTTGGCAGCCAGGGTGAACTGCCCAGCCACCCCGAACTGCTCGACTGGCTGGCCAGCGAACTGATTGCCAGTGGCTGGGATCTCAAGGCGGTGCAGCGGCTGATCGTCACGACCGCGACCTATCGACAGTCGTCAAAGCCGACCGCTGAACGGCTGGCCCACGATCCCGAGAACCGGCTGCTGGCCTGCGGCCCGCGGGTGCGGCTCTCTGCGGAGGTGATTCGCGACCAGGCCCTGGCAGCCGCCGGACTGCTCTCGAGCAAGAAGGGCGGTCCGAGTGTCCATCCGCCGCAGCCCGACCTCGGCCTGCGGGCTGCCTTCGGTGGTGGCATCGACTGGCAGACCAGCACCGGTGAAGACCGGTATCGGCGGGCCATCTATACAACCTGGCGGCGGAGCAATCCCTACCCATCGATGGCAACGTTCGATGCCCCCAGCCGTGAGGTCTGCACGATCCGGCGGCCCCGGACCAACACGCCGCTGCAGGCTTTGGTCACCCTCAACGACCCGGCCTTTGTTGAGGCGGCCCAGGGCCTGGCCCGACGAATGGTCAGCGAGGCCGGCCCCACCGCCACCGACCGCGCCGGCCGCGGCCTGCGGCTGGTGCTGGCTCGGCAGCCGCGGCCCGAAGAACTGACCCGACTGGTCCAGCTCTATCAAGACTCACTGGCAGAGTTCACGGCCGACGCCGCTGCCGCGAAGGCCATGGCAACCGAGCCGCTGGGGCCGCTGCCCGCCGACCTCCTTGCTCGCTACGCCGGCGATGCCGTCCAAGCCACCGCCGACCTCGCCGCCTGGACAGTGGTTGGCAACGTCCTGCTCAACCTCGATGAAACCTTCATGTGCCCGTAGAAGAAGCAACCAACTTTTCAAAGAGCCTAAATAAATCCACCTTTCACCCTTCCTCGTCCTTTCACGAATTGAATGGGGGAGGGGCGTTGCCCATGCCAATCGAGCGGCGTCGGAAACTGAGCGCAGCCCGGATGGCGAAGCGAACGTCCGGCGAGATGGCATGGGCAACGTCCCGGCGCGATTGAAACAGGCCGCAACTTCAATACACCAAGTCAGTCGCAAAGAACTCACGATGAACCCAATTCTTGAACACAAACTGCTCGCCACCCGTCGCACGCTGCTCGGCAGCATGGCCGGCGGCATCGGGGCTGTTGCCTTGGCCGATCTGCTCGCCGCCGACACCGCCCGGGCTGCCACACCGATGGCTCTGCCGGCCGATCCGCTGGCGGTCCGGCCGCCGCAGTTTGCCCCGCGGGCCAAGCGGATGATTGTGATTCACCTCACCGGCTCGCCTCCGCATCTCGATCTCTACGACCACAAGCCTGAGCTGGTCAAGCATGACGGCGAGGAATGCCCAGCCGAGACCATCGCAGGCAAAAAGTTCGCCTTCACCAAAGGGACGCCCAAGCTGCTCGGCACGCCGCGGAAGTGGCAGCGGTGCGGTGCCAGCGGCATGGAGCTCTCTGATGCCATTCCGCATCTGCACCGGGTGGCTGACAAGCTCTGCCTGGTGCGGAGCATGCACACCGACCAGTTCAACCATGCGCCGGCCGAACTGATGGTCTACACCGGCAGCCCGCGAGCCGGCCGGCCGAGCCTGGGCAGCTGGGTCACCTACGGCCTCGGCAGTGAGAATGCCAACCTGCCCGGCTTCGTGGTGCTGATCTCTTCCGGCGTCCAGCCCAATGGCGGTACCAGCAGTTTCGGAGCGGGCTTTCTGCCGAGTGTCTTCCAAGGCGTGCAATGCCGCTCCAAAGGCGACCCGGTGCTCTACGTTTCCAACCCCCCCGGCATGGACCGGCAGCTGCGGCGGAAGAGCCTCGATGCCCTCAATGATCTCAACCGGCTGCAGGCCCGCCAACTCGGCAACCCCGAGACGGTGACCCGCATTGCCCAGTACGAGCTGGCCTATCGGATGCAGGCCAGCGTGCCGGAGGTAATGGACATCTCGCAGGAGTCGAAGCAGACCCTGGAGGCCTACGGAGCCACTCCGGGCGGAGCGAGCCTGGCCAACAACTGCCTGCTGGCCCGCCGCCTCGTCGAGGAGGGCGTGCGGTTCGTGCAGCTGTTCGACTGGGGCTGGGACTTTCACGGGACCGGCCCGAATGAAGACATCCGTGACGGCTTGACCAAGAAGGCTGCCACTTTCGACAAGCCGGCAGCGGCCCTGATCGAAGATCTCGATCAGCGGGGCCTGCTCGATGACACCCTGGTGCTCTGCACCGGTGAGTTCGGCCGCACACCGTTCCGCGAAGGCCGCACTGCTGGTGGCGGCATTCTGGGCCGTGACCATTATCCCGACTGCTATTCGATCTGGATGGCCGGTGGCGGGGTGAAGGGGGGGCTGACCTATGGGTCAAGCGACGACCTCGGCTTCAAGGTGGCGGAGAATCCGGTGCACATCCATGACCTGCAGGCGACGCTGCTGCACCTGCTCGGCTTCGACCACACCAAGCTCACCCACCGCTTTCAGGGCCGTGACTTCCGGCTGACCGATGTGCACGGCGAGGTGGTTCACGACCTGCTCGCCTAACTCAATGCCGTAAGGCGGTGTTCGGCCGCGACATAGAACAAGACATTCTTCAATACATAGGTTCCTGTATGGATTTTCAGCTCCAACCACACCGCAACCCAATCATGTCGCACGATCCTTCGCCGCTTTGCCGCTGGTGGCTGTTCGTCCTCGGGCTGATCCTTACGCTCACGGCCGGAGCCACAGCCACTGCCGAGTCGGGTCCCCAAACGCCAGTCAGCTACGTCCGCGATGTCTTGCCGATTTTCCAGGCCAACTGCCAGGGCTGCCATCAGCCGGCCAAGGCTGAGGGTGACTATCTGATGACGACGGTCGAGTTGCTTTCGGCCGCTGGTGAGTCGGGTGCTGTGGGAGTCGTGCCGGGCAAGCCCGCCGAGAGCTACCTGATCGATCAGATCACCCCCGATACCGACGGCCATGCCGAGATGCCGAAGAACGGCAAGGCCCTGACGAAGGCCGAGGTCGACCTGATCACCCGCTGGATCGCCGCCGGTGCCCAGGATGACACGCCGGAGACCGCGGGCCAAAAGATCGATGCCGACCATCCGCCGGTCTACACCCGGCAGCCGGTGGTGACGAGCATCGACTTTTCACCCGACGGCAAGTGGCTGGCCGTCACCGGCTTCCACGAGGTGCTGCTGTTTGACATCTCGGACGACGCGGCCGTGCCGCAGGCGGCTGCCAAGCGGCTGGTCGGTCTGTCCGAGCGGGTCGAGCGGGTGCGGTTTTCACCCGACGGTAGCCGGCTGCTGGTCACTGGCGGTAACCCGGCCCGCATGGGTGAGGTGCAGATCTGGAATGTCGCCGCGGGCAGCCTTGAGCTGTCGGTGCCGGTCAGCTTCGACACCGTCTACGGTGGCTGCTGGTCGCCCGACGGCAAACTGGTTGCCTTCGGCTGCACCGACAACACCCTGCGGGTCATCGATGCGAACAACGGTGAGCTGGTGCTCTATCAGGGTGCTCATGAAGATTGGGTGCTCGATACCGTGTTCGCGCCGAAGGGTGACCATCTGATCTCGGTCGGCCGCGACATGACCGTCAAGCTGACTGAGCTGGCGACCGAGCGGTTCATCGACAACATCACCTCGATTACCCCGGGAGCCCTGCGGGGTGGCCTGTCAGCGGTCGATCGGCATCCAACCCTCGACCACATCGTCGCCGCCGGGGCCGATGGTACGCCGCGGGTCTATCGCATCCATCGGCATGCCAAGCGGGTGATCGGAGACGATGCCAACCATATCTTTCCGCTCTTTCCGCTGGAGGGCCGGGTGGCCGACCTGCGGTTCTCCTCCGACGGGCAAATGGTGGCGGCGGTCGGTGGCCTGGACGGCCGCGGTGAACTGGTCGTTGCCAGCTACGGCCTGACCGAGGATGTGCCGCCAAAGATCCTTGACATCATGGCCAAGGTGCCGGGTGACCCCGGCAACCGCCGCGGCGGGAAGCGGAGTGAGGCTGAGTGGAAGACCTTCGACGACTTCCGCGCGGAGTCGACCCGCAAGCTCGCAAGTGTCGAACTGCCCGAGGCCGTCGCCTATGCGGTCGCCTTTCATCCAACCTCGGGTGAGGTTGCCGTTGCCGGCGGCGATGGCGTGGTTCGCTTTTTCCGGGCCGACTCAGGCACGGCCACCCGGCAGTTTGCGGTGGTGGCTGTCGATCAGCAGCAGGGAAGCGGCGAGGCACTCCCGCTGCCCTGGCCGCCCGAGCCGTCCGTTGAACCCGATGCACTGCCGGCTGACCGGGTGGTGGCGGTCACGGTGGAGCCGGCCACCGTTGAACTGATCGGACCCTTCGCCTCCACGCAGTTGGTGGTCACCGGCACATTGGCTGGTGGCGGCACGGTCGATCTGACCCGGAGCGTCACCGTGGCCCCACCCGCGAGCAGTCAATCGGCTGTCACACTGGTGGAGGTCAGCGGTACCGGGCTGGTGCGGCCGCTGGCCGACGGCAGCGGCAGCCTTCAATTGCGGTACGCACCAGTGGCCAATGCTCAGGCAAGCACGACTGAGCAACTGGTGAGCGTCAGCCTGCCCGTCTCAGTGGTTGGCAGCGGCAGCCTGCCGCCGGTTGACTTCATCCGTGACGTCAATCCGGTCCTCTCAAAACTCGGCTGCAACCAGGGCACCTGCCATGGGGCGGCGAAGGGCAAGAACGGCTTCAAGCTGTCGCTGCGGGGCTATGACCCGCTGTTTGATGTGCGGGCCTTCACCGACGACCATGGCAGCCGCCGGGTCAATCTTGCCAGCCCCGACGACAGCCTGATGCTGCTGAAGGCTTCGGCCACGGTGCCGCACACCGGCGGCCTGCTCGCCCGACCGGCCGATGCCGACTATCAACTGATTCGTCGCTGGATCGAAGAGGGGGCCGATCTCAACGAGCAGACGGCAAAGGTGACAGCCATCGAGGTCTCGCCCTCGGCGGCGTTGGTCGATCGGCCCGGTGGGCGGCAGCAGTTCCGCGTGGTGGCCAGTTATGCCGATGGCAGCCGGCGGGACGTCACCCGGCATGCTTTTCTCGACAGCGGCAACACCGAGGTGGCGACAGTCAGCCGGGATGGCCTGGCCACCGCCCTCCGGCGCGGTGAAGCGCCGATCTTGGTCCGCTACGAGGGCAGCTATGCCGCCGTCACGCTGACGGTGATGGGGGATCGGGAAGGGTTTGTCTGGCAGCAGCCGGAGACCTGGGGCCTGATCGATGAACTGGTGGCGGCCAAGTGGCAGGCAATGAAAATTGCTCCGGCTCCGCTGGCTGATGACCTGGCATTTCTGCGACGGCTCACGCTCGACCTGACCGGCCTGCCCCCCACTGCCGCGGCGGTTCGCCAGTTTGAGGCCGACCAACGCGATACCCGGATCAAGCGGGCGGAACTGGTAGCCAGGCTGATCGGGTCCGAGGAGTTCGTTGAGCACTGGACCAACAAGTGGGCCGATCTGCTGCAGGTGAACCCGAAGTTCCTCGGCAAGGAGGGGGCCGAAGGGCTACGGGCTTGGATTCGGGGTCAGGTCGCTGGCAACACCCCCTACGATGACTTTGCCCGAGCGATCCTCACCGCCAGTGGCTCAAACCGCGAGAACCCGGCGGCCGCTTACTACAAGACCCTGCGGGATCCGTTGGAGACGATGGAGAACACCACCCATCTGTTCCTCGGCGTGCGGTTCAACTGCAACAAGTGCCACGACCATCCTTTTGAACGTTGGACTCAGGATCAGTACTACGAGACGGCCGCCTCATTCGCCCGCGTGAGCCTTTCACGGGACCCTGAAAGTGGCGACAAAAAAATCGGTGGCACGGCCGTCGAGGGCGCCAAGCCGCTCTTCGAGATCGTCGGTGATGCCAAAACCGGCGAGGTCACGCACGAGCGGACCGGCAAGCCGGTGGAACCGAGGTTTCCCTTTGAGTGCGACTATGCCGCCTCGGCGGATGCCACCCGGCGACAGGAGTTCGCTGCCTGGCTGACCTCAGTGGACAATCGCTACTTTGCCCGGAGCTATGTCAATCGGCTCTGGGGCTATCTCTTCGGGGTCGGCATCATCGACCCGATCGATGACATCCGAGCCGGTAATCCGCCGACCAACCCGGCATTGCTCGACTATCTGACCGAGCGGTTTATCGACAGTGGCTTTGACACCCGGGCCATCCTCACTGAGATCTGCACCAGCCGGGTCTACGGGTTGTCGATCGAGACCAATCGCTTCAACGAAGACGACACCATCAACTATTCCCATGCCTTGCCGCGGCGGCTACCGGCTGAGACGCTCTACGACGCCATCCATGCCGTCGTCGGTTCACCCTCGCGGTTTCCCGGCTATCCCGAGGGAACGCGGGCGGCAGAACTGCCCGAGGTTTCCAGCACGCTTGGCCGTGGCTTCCTGCAGACCTTTGGCCGGCCGGCCCGCGAGAGTGCCTGCGAGTGTGAACGGGCAGAGGGCATGGCGCTCGGCCCGGTGATGGCACTGGTCAGCGGTCCGGTCGTCGGTGATGTACTCGCCGATCCGAAAAGCGAACTGGCTCAACTGGTCGCCAGCCAGCCCGACGACGGCCGGCTGATTGAGGATGTCTTCTACACGATTCTGGGCCGGCCGAGCCGGCCAGCCGAGGTGGCAGCGGTGCGGCATATGATGCAGGAGATTGCCGGCGACCACGAATCACTGCAGGCCGAACTGGCCACCGCCGAGGCCGATTGGAAGCTGGAAAAGCAGCGGCTTGAACAGCTTCGGCTCGACCGGATTGCCGAGGTTTCCTCAAGGCTGATAGCCGCGCGGACCGCGTACGAGCCCGAGCGGCAGAAACTGCACCAACAGCGGGCTGACAAGATTGCCGCCGCCATCGCGGCCCTTGAGACCTACCACAAAGACACCGATGCACAGCAGGCCGCGTTCAAGGCTCTCGTCGACAAAGCTGCAACGTGGCAGGTGGCCTGGCCCGAAAGCCTGTCATCGAAAGCCGGAGCGACGCTGACCACGCTCGCTGATGGCTCGGTGCTCGCCAGTGGCAAGGCGGGCGTCGAGACGACGACCTTGACCAGCCGGCTTGACCCTGCCCACTTCGGTACCCTCTCGGCAATTCGGCTGGAGACGATTCCCGATAGCCGCCTGCCGCGGGCCGGCGCCGGCCGGGCTCCCGACGGCAACTTTGTGGTCACTGAAGTCATCCTCGAACTAGCGGCGGCCAGCAGTCCCGAAAAGCTGAAGCGGATCGTCCTCCACCGGCCGCAGGCCGATTTTGCTCAGGCCGGCGGCAGGTACGACGCGAAGTATGCGATTGACAACGATGTGGCCAGCAACAACCGTGGCTGGGCCGTCAGCAATAAGACGGCCGAAAATCACTGGGCGATCTTCGAAGCCAAAGAACCAGTTGTGCTGACTGAGCCAATGATCGCCACGGTCAAACTCGAGCAGCGGTTCAATGGTGGCAAGCATGCCCTTGGCCGGTTCCGGATTTCGTTCACCGACACCAAGGGGCCACTCCCGCTGGGCGTGTCAGCCCGGGCGGTGGAACTGGCAGCCAGGCCGGCCAACCAGCGATCAGGAGCGGAGCAACGTGAATTCGCTGCCTTAATTGCCCGCGAAGACCCCCAGTGGCAGAAGCGGTCGGCAGCGTTGGCAGTAGCGACAAAGCCGGTGCCCCGCGATCAAAAGATTGTCGCCCTGGAAGCAGAGCGAGCCGACGCAGAGAAACCGGTGCTGGATGATCCTGATCTGGTCCGGCTGCGGTCCGATGTCGAGCAGAGCGGCCAGCAGCTGAAAAACCAGCGGCTCACCGCCATTCAGGATCTGGCCTGGGCGCTCATCAACTCGCCGGCCTTCTTCTTCAACCACTAGCAGACCGACCACCCCGTTTCCAAGGAATTTGCCATGCTCGTTATCCCCGGCCGCCCCGGTAAGGATCTCTGTGACGCCAACCTCGGCACCAGCCGCCGGGCCCTGCTACGGGCCGGGTCGATCGGCCTGTTCGGCATCTCGCTGCCCAATCTGCTGAGGCTGGAAGCGGCGGCCAAGGAAATGAAAACCGAGACTGACCGCCACACCGGTCCCGGCTGGGGCCGGGCCAAGAGCGTGGTGATGGTCTACCTGCAGGGCGGTCCCAGCCACATCGATCTCTGGGACCCGAAGGAGAACGTGCCCGCCAATGTCCGCAGCAGCTTCAAGAGCATCTCCACCAAACTGCCGGGCGTGCAGTTCACCGAGAACCTGCCCAAGCTCGCTGGCCTCAACGATCGCTTCACCCTGATCCGGTCGATGAACTACACGCCCAACGGCCTGTTCAATCACACCGCGGCGATCTATCAGATGATGACGGGCTATACCACCGACAAGGTCAGCCCGTCGGGCCAGCTTGAGCCGCCGAATGCCAAGGATTTTCCCAACTTCGGTTCGAACATCATGCGGCTGAAGCCGTCGGAAGAGCCGATGCTGCCCTTTGTGATGCTGCCGCGGCCGCTGCAGGAAAGCAACGTGGTTGGCAAGGGGGGCACCGCCGGTTTCCTTGGCCGCGACTTTGACCCCTACACGCTCTATCCCGATGGCGACGACATGGACATGCGGAAGATGAGCCGTATCCGGGTGGAGGACCTCAAGCTGCGGACCGACGTTTTTGCCAAGCGACTGGAGCGGCGGGCCCGGTTGCGGGAACTGATCGACGGCACCATGCCCGAGATCGACAAGGCGGTGGCCGACTACAAGCTCGACAGCTACTACGAGCAGGCACTCGGGCTGGTGATCTCCGGCCGGGCCCGCGAGGCCTTTGCCCTGGAGCGGGAGCCGGCCAAGCTCCGCGACGGCTATGGCCGCAACACCTTTGGCCAGAGCCTGCTGCTGGCCCGCCGGCTGGTCGAGGCGGGCACCCGGGTGGTCGAGGTGATCTGGCCCAAGGTGGCCAACTCCGACAATCATTCCTGGGACCACCATGTCGGCCTCGACAAACGGATGAAGGACCAGTCGGCCCCGATGCTCGACCAGGGTCTGTCAGCCTTCCTGGCCGACATGGACGACCGCGGTCTGCTGGAAGACACCCTGGTGGTAGCAGTGGGTGAGTTTGGCCGGTCACCGCAGAAGGGGGTCAGTACTTCGGGCAACGGCAACTCAGCCGACGGCCGGGACCACTGGCCCTACTGCTTCACGGCCCTGATGGCCGGCGCCGGCACCCGTCGGGGCTTTGTCTATGGCAAGAGCGACGCCACCGCCTCGGCACCGCTGGAAGACCCGGTCCATCCGACCCAGCTGCTGGCGACGATCTATCACGCCTGTGGCATCGACCCCGAGACGATCGTCTACAACCACCTCAACCAGCCCCGCGAACTGGTCAAGGCCCAGGCGGTCACGGGGCTGTTTGGCTAAGCAGAGTCGGACTGCCTGTTAGACTCTCAGGAGATGCAACGCATGTCTGTCGGGAGTCTTCATGGCCGCTGTCACCCTTGTCTGGTTTCGTCATGATCTGCGGCTGGATGACAATCCGGCGGTGTTGGCGGCCGCCGCCCGCGGCAGCGTGGTGCCGGTCTTTATCTGGGCTCCCGACGAAGAGGCTCCTTGGCAGCCCGGTGCAGCCTCGCGGTGGTGGCTGCACCAGTCGCTCGAGAGTCTGGCGGCAGGCCTTGAAAAGCTTGGTTGCCCGCTGGTGATCCGGCGAGGGCCGACGCTTGAAGCCCTCCAGCAACTGGTGAAAGAGACGGCGGCAACGCATGTCGTCTGGAATCGTCGCTACGAGCCGGTGGTCGTCAAACGAGATACCGCCATCAAGCAGGCGTTGACGAAGGACGGACTGACAGCCGAGAGCTTTGGCGGTGGACTGCTCTATGAACCGGTCCATGTCGCCACCAAGCAGGGCAAGCCCTATCAGGTCTTCACGCCGTTCTGGCGGGCGTTGCTCGCCCGGGACGAACCGGCTGAACCGCAGGCTGCACCACGCAAACTCGAGCCGGCGAGTGCGAAGCCGCTGAGGTCAGACACGGTTCAGTCCCTCGGCCTGCTGCCGACCATCGACTGGGCAGGCACCATGCGGAAGACCTGGTTGCCGGGTGAGGCCGGGGCGGGGAAGCGTCTCAAGGCATTTCTTGCCAAAGCTCTTGATGACTACGGTAGCGGCCGCGACCGGCCCGATCACGCTGGCACCAGCAGCCTGTCACCGCACCTCCACTTTGGTGAGATCTCACCGCGGCGGGTTTGGCATGCGGTCAGGGCGGCGACTGGCGGCAAGCCGGCCGCCAAACTCACCGGCAGCCCCGAGGTCTACCTGCGGGAACTCGGCTGGCGGGAGTTCGCCAACCACCTGCTCTACCACTTTCCGCAGACGCCGGAGGCACCCCTGCGGGCCGACTATGCCCGCTTTCCGTGGGCGGATGACCCGGTCGGCCTGCGGGCCTGGCAGCGGGGCCGGACCGGCTTTCCGATTGTCGATGCCGGTATGCGACAGCTCTGGGCGACCGGCTGGATGCACAACCGCGTCCGGATGATCGTGGCGAGCTTTCTGGTGAAGGACCTGCGGGTCTCGTGGCTGGAGGGCGCCCGCTGGTTCTGGGACACGCTCGTCGATGCCGATCTGGCGGCCAACACCCTCGGCTGGCAGTGGGCCGCCGGCTGTGGGGCCGACGCCGCTCCCTACTTCCGAATTTTCAACCCGACCAGCCAGCAGCAGAAGTTCGACCCCGACGAGGCCTACATCGACCGCTGGGTCGACCGAGATGCCGACTATCCAGAGCCGATTGTCGATCATGCCGAGGCCCGCCAGCTGGCCCTGGCGGCCCTCAAGCAGGTGACGAGTGGAAAGTAGGACTGGCCGCTGCGTAGAATTGTTCGTGAGCGCTCTTCCGAAGTGCAAGTGAAAGACCCGATATGTTCCGCCAGCGACGACAGACAGTGATGCGGCAGATTGCCGGGATCGCGGCGTTCATCAGCCTATCGCTGGGATCTCTCCTGCCCGCTGACTGCTGCCGGGCAGCCCAGGGTGCCGAAACCCGAACTGCTGCTCATCATCTGTCCTGTTGCCAACAGCCGGCGGCAGTTCTTCCAGCAGCCAGTCTTGACGGTCACTGCGGTTCCACCTGCTGCGGGGCTTTCGGCCCCTCCAACTTGGATGAACCGGCCGGTGACCCCCCAAGCCGCTGCCAGCTGCAGCCCCGGGATAGCCAACTGTTTCTCACTGCAGCACGGCTGACGGTCGTCCCTGAAGACGCCGTCGTGCCCGCAGACGTCGGCGGTGAAGATCTGGTCACCTCACAGCAACCATCAATTGCCTCCGTCCGGAGCACCGGGCCGCCGCCGCGGCCAGTGCGGGTGCTCTACGGTGTCTGGCGGAATTGAATTGCACGGACGTGCCTGTTCGTGTTCACCACTGTCGCGTGACGGTGGCAGCGATTCTTCCCCAAGCGATTCAGCAGATGGTCTGCCCGAATCGGCGTTTATTCCAAAGGAGATTCCCATGTTTCGTATTCTGACGCTTTCTGTTCCGGTGGCCGCCCTCGGTCTTGCCCTCATCGCCAGCCCCGCCTCGGCGGCTGACAAGGCGATGGATCCGGCCAAGAAGGCCGCCTGCATCGAGGCCTGCAACACCTGCCTGCAGGCCTGCCGGGAGTGTGTGACCGGCTGTGACTGCGCGATGTGCGAGAAGGACTGCCTCACCTGCATCGAGACCTGTAAGGCCTGCGTGGCCCTGATGCAGTATGAGTCAGCCCTCTCGCCAAAGATGTGCGGCCTCTGTGCCGACGCCTGTGAGGCCTGTGCCCAGGCCTGCCTGGAGTGTGCTGATATGCCCTGCTGCCAGAAGTGCGCCAAGGCCTGCCAGCGGTGCGTCGAGACCTGCCGGGCCATGGCCGGCTGAGCAGTTGGCTGACCGCTTGGAAAGCAGCGGCGGTGCCGGATTTCCGGCGCCGCCGTTTTTTATCGCGCCGCTGAAACGCACCACCACAGCTGACCACACATGCACTGCCCAAAGCACGGCTATACTTGAGGCCGCAATGCTGCCCAAAGGATGACGGCTGTGAAACGCGGGAACCTCCTTTACATCACAGCAACCCTGGCTGGAACCGTCGTACTCCTGTTGACTGGCTGCGAGCCGGTTGGCAGTGGCCGGTCGCAGGCCGCAGCCGGCAATGGTGGTGTGAAGGTCGAGCTGAAAATTGCCACCTGTCAGCCGACCAATCTGCCCGGCCTCGGTGATGCCATTCTCGGTGTGGCTGAGCGGGTGACGGCCATGACTGCTGGCCGGATTGAGCTGACGGTGCATGAACCGGCCGCACTCGTGCCGCCGCTGGAAGTGCTCGATGCTGTCGCGACTGGCACCATTGACGGTGGCTTTGGGCCGGCGGGCTTCTGGGCCGGCAAGATGCCGGCAGCACCGCTGTTTAGCGCCGTGCCCTTCGGCCCCGAGGCAGGGGAGTATGTCGCCTGGATGACCCACGGCGGCGGGCTGGAACTTGAGCAGCGAATGTACGACCAGGCCGGCTTCCATGTCGTGCCGCTGCCCTGCTGCCTGCTGGCTGCCGAAACCAGCGGCTGGTTTCGCAAGCCGGTCGGGACGCCGGCCGATCTCCAGGGCCTGAAGATGCGATTCTATGGCCTGGGTGGCCAGGTGATGCAGGAGCTGGGCGTGGCGGTCACGGTGATGCCCGGCGGCGAGCTCTATCAGGCCTTGGAGAAGAACGTGCTTGACGGCACCGAATACTCGATGCCGGCGATTGATGAAAAACTCGGCCTGGCACGGGTGGCCAGTTACAACTACTTCCCCGGCTGGCATCAGCAGGCGACCATCCTCGAACTTTTGATCAACAAGACTATTTGGCAGTCACTCTCGCCAGCCGATCAGGCGGTCATCGAGACTGCCTGCCGGGCAGCGATGCTCGACAGCTTTGCCAAGAGTGAATCACTGCAGGCTGCGGCCATCCGCCGGAATGCCGACGAGCGGGGCGTGGAAAACCGGATCTGGTCAGCCGAGATGCTCGCCGTCTTCCAGGAGACCTGGCAGCGGGTGGCCACCCGTGAAGCCGACCGCGATGCCTTCTTTAAAGAAGTCTGGGACAACCTGCAGGCCTTTCGCAACGACTATCGTGAATGGGGTGGCCGGGCCTTTCTGCCCCGGCAACGGGCAGACAGCCGGCCCGCCGAGCCGGCGGCGCCATGAGCAGTCCAACGCCGCAGACCGACACTGCTGGCACGGCGGCCTCCAGCCGGCTGACTCTGGCCATGACTGCTGACCGGCTCGACGCCGCCGTGCTGCTGATCAGCCGAGCTGCAGCGGGCCTCTTTCTGTTGCTCACGGCTGCCATCCTCGTCCATGTGGTGCTGCGGTATGCCGCCGGCATCAACCTGGTCTGGCTGGAAGAGCTGCACTGGCAGCTCTACGCCTTTCTGGCCACGCTGGGTGTTGCCTCGGCCGCCGCCACCGACCGTCACGTCCGGCTCGACCTGCTGCACCCCCGATTCAGTCGGCGGACCAAGGCTTTGATTGAGGTGGTCGGCCAGGGCCTGTTCGTGCTGCCCCTGACCGGCCTGATCGGCTGGTATGGCTGGCTGGCCGTGGCCCAGGCCGTCATCATCAACGAGCGGTCGGTCAACGAGCAGGGGCTGCCCTGTACCTTCATCGTCAAGGCTGCCCTGCCGCTGGCCTGTGGGCTGATCGGGCTGACGGCGGTAGCCCGGCTGCTGCGGGCAGTGCCAGTGCTGGGGCAACCGCACCTGGCCGATCCGGTGCGACGGACTGACTGGCGGCGTGACCGACTACTCGTGGTGGGGCTAGGGCTGGCCGGAGTGGCGGCCGTGCTCGCTGCAGCCGGGGCGATCGGCCGGGTTGAGCCGAGCTATGCGCTGGTGGTGCTGATGTTTGCCAGTTTCATGGCGGTGCTGTTCTCCGGCTTTCCAATTGCCTTCGTGCTGGGTGGGATCGCCGTTGTCTTCATCGGCGTCGGCTACGCCGCCGACTATGCTGGCTACACGCTCAATGCCGCCCACCCCGGCACCAAGCTCTACCTGGGCACAGCGGCAGGCTTTGTCAACCGCATCTACGGTGGTCTGCTGACCAAGCCGGAACTGGTCGCCCTGCCGATGTTTATCTTCATGGGACTGTTGCTTGACCGCAGCGGCATGGCCGAGCGAATGATGCAGGCGATGCAGCGGCTTTGTGGCCGGGTCCGTGGCGGACTGGCGATCAGTGTTGTGCTGATTGGCATTTTGCTCGCGGCCAGTACCGGCATCATCGGGGCCTCAGTAGTGCTGCTGGGCCTGATCAGCCTGCCGGTCATGCTCGGCCAGGGCTATGCCCGGCCGCTGGCTGCCGGCACGGTCTGTGCTGCCGGTACGCTTGGCATTTTGATGCCGCCGAGCATCATGCTGGTGATCATGGCCGACCAGGCGTCAGTACCGGTCGGTGACCTCTTCATGGGGGCGGTTCTGCCGGGCGTCATCCTGGCAGGGCTTTACCTGGTCTATCTGCTGGCGGTCGGCCTGCTGGCCCCGGCCCAGGCGCCACTGGTGCCGGCTGAGCCGCTCTCAGCGGCGGTCGTAGCCGATCTGGCACTCGCCATCCTGCCGGCGCTGGCCCTCATCGTTGTCGTGCTGGGGTCGATCTTTGCCGGGGTGGCGACCATCACCGAGGCCAGCGGCATCGGTGCGGTCGGAGCCAGCCTGCTGGCAGTCGGCCACTGGCTGCGGGCCGGCCAGGACGAGCAGGCCAAGCCGAGCATCACCACCCTGGCCAAGGAAGGCTGGCAGACCTGCGTCGATGCCTTCCAGATCACGGGCTCTATTGTCGGCATCCTCATCGGAGCGACCTGCTTCGCCTTCATCCTGCGGGAACTCGGTGGGGACGGGCTGATTCGTCTGGGCCTCGAGAGCCTGCCGCTGGGCCCGTACGGGGTGATCGGCACCGTCCTGGCGGTGATCTTCCTGCTGGGATTTTTTCTCGACTGGATTGAGATCACGATCATCGTGCTGCCACTGGTCGTCGGCACTGTTGGTCAACTGGACTTTGGCTTTGTCGAGCCGGCGGGCTTTCAGCGACTGGAAGATTTTGTCGCTGCCCGGGCCACGGCCAACACGATCTGGTTCTGCGTGTTGATGGCAGTCTGCCTGCAGACCTCATTCCTGACACCGCCAGTCGGCTTCGCGCTGTTCTATTTGAAGGGGGTGGCCCCACCGGAGGTGAAACTCCTCGACCTCTACCGGGGAGTGCTGCCGTTTGTCGGCCTGCAACTGTTGGGTCTGCTGCTGGTGCTGCTGCTGGGCGGCCCCCTCGTCCTCTGGCTGCCCCGACTGGTCTATGGCTGGTAATCGCCGGCTGCCCGCTCTGAACAGGCGCTGATCAATCCGCTGTCGCTCCCAACTCGCGACTCAGCCGCTGTTTGATGACCAGCGAGCCGGCTGAGACGACAAAGCACCAGCCGGCCAGCGCCATACACTGTGTGGGCACATCGACGCCCCGGTCGATCAGCAGGCCGGTCAGCCCCGGGCCAATAGCCGTTGAAAAGACCATGATCGTGGTGGAAAGGGACCGGATCGCCCCCAGGTGCCGGGTGCCGTAGAGCGTCGGCAGGAAGGCGCCCCAGAGGGCGCTGGCCATGCCCATGGTGACACCCATCATCGCCAGCGCAACGTACCAAAAGGCAACATGGTTGGCCGGGCCAATCACCGCCATGCCCAGGCCGATCGGCAGCAGCAGCACCGGCAGCAGCCGCTGGCCGCCGAAGCGATCGACCGCCCAGCCAGCTGTGAACGAGGCGATGACGCCGGCGACGGCAAAGCAGGTGAAGCCGGGGGCCATCGCCACCAGGCTCCAGCCCTTCACGCTGGCGATGTTGGTCTGCTGAAAAAACAGCACCGTCCCCATGAAGCCGGGGGTCAGAAGAGTCGGCAATAGTGCCGGCAGCAGCCAGTGCCGGACAGCCTCCCGCCGCTGCCAGTGGCGATCCCCGAGGCCAGTCTGCTCCTGCTGGGCGGCGATGGTCTGCGGGGTACGGCTGCCGGCCAGTAGCCAGCCGATCAGCGGGGCGATCGCCAGCAGCAGCAGTCCCGCGGCAGCAGCCCAGAGGGATCGCCAGCCGAGGGTATTGATCGTGAGAATGGCCGGCGCTGCCAGCAGGATTTCACTGGCCGGATAGCCGAGGTTGGCGATGGCCACCGCCCGGCCCCGCTGGGCGACGAACCAGCGGCCAATCGCAGTCATGGCGATGTGGCCGAACATCCCCTGGCCGCAGAATCGCAGCAGGAACAGTGAGAGCCCCAGCAGCCAGACTGAGCGGCCGGCAGCCATGCCGGCGGCGGCGGCCGCAAACCCGCCGGCGGTGCCGATGGCGACCAGCCGGGGCGAGACCCGATCGACCACCGAGCCCTGCCAGAACATCAAGGCTGCCGAGGCCAGGGTGGCCAGCGTGTAGAGGCCACCCCAGCTGCCGTCACTGAGGCCGTACTCCTGCTTGATCGCCGCGGCCGACAGCGAAATGAACCAGGTCTGGCCGCAGGCTGAGGCAAAGGTGAGCAGAAAGCCAACGGCAAGCCAGCGAAGGTTATCGAACAGGAAGCGGAGCATGCGGCAGGCCGGGTATGGGGAGCCTCATCCCACCACGTTCCCGGCGGGGATACAATGCGGGCTGCCCGGTACCGTCCGGCAGACCACTTCCCAGCGATACTCGGTGGCCGTGACACCCGCGATTGAGCAGACTGTGGATAAAGTCTGGCGCCGCAGGAAGCGGCGACCGGCAACCTCGAAAACCCTTGGCGTTTGCGGGGTTACCCAAGTGGACTATCGTTCGCCCGCATTCGCGGGCAATGGCCATGGAGGGTTTTTTCCACGGATCGTTAGCCCCAACCGCTCACCTGAAGGACGTTCCCATGCAGATGTTCCGGCTCGGTTTCCTCGCCCTGCTACTGCTCATGCCGATCGGCCTGGCCAGCGCAGCCGCGGCCGACGGTATGTTTACGGTTGTTGAGCATGAAAACGGTGGGGCCACCGTCTCGCTCGACGGCCAACTCTTCACGGCCTACATCGTTGATCAGGGCAACAAGCCGTTTCTCTGGCCGGTGATCGGGCCGGATGACAAGGAGATGACCCGGGGTTTTCCCATGAAAGAAGTGCCCGGTGAGGCGATCGACCATATCCATCACCGGGGTGTCACCTTCGGCCATCAGCGGATCGCCGCAACCGACACCTGGCATGAGCGGGAGAGTTGGGGGCCAAAGGCAAAGGACGAGCGGCTGGCCTCTATCGGGAGCATCCGCCACGACCACTACCGCAAGCTCACTGGTGGCAAGACGGCCGTGATCGACAGCATTGCCACCATGCTCTCACCGACCAAGCAGCCGGTGCTGACAGTCGAGCAGCGGCTGACCTGTGCCGTCGAAGGTGAACACCGGCTGATCGACGTCGCCCTCGACCTGGTCGCGGCCCACGGCCCGGCCACCATTGAAGACTTCAAGGACGCCGGGCTCTCGATCCGGGTGCCGGAGTCGATCCGGGTCGACGCCAAGCAGGGGGGCGAAATCGTCAACAGCGAGGGCGACCGGAACGCCAACGCCTGGGCCAAGCGGGCCGCCTGGGTCGACTACCACGGGCCGATTGGCGGCCAAACCTACGGCATCGCCTTCATGAGCCACCCCGGCACCTTTCGGCACCCAACGCCCTGGCATGTGCGGACCTACGGCCTGTTCACGGCCAACCCCTTTGGCCTGAACTCCCTCGGCCTGCAGGAGGAGTCGGCAGCGATCCGCCTCGAGGCGAATGATCGCATCTCGCTCCGCTACCGGCTGCTGTTTCACCGCGGCGACGAACAGCAGGCCGATATCCCGTCGGCATTCAAGGCCTATGCCTCCACCACACCGGCAGCACCGGGGTCATGACGGGGAACCCACTGGAAGCCGCTGCCCTGCAGCGGCAGGGCAGCGCCGCAGCTGGCCAACCGTCCGGTCCGGACCGACTGTTCTTTCTTCACATTCCGAAGACCGGGGGCACGACTTTTTGCCGATTCCTCGAAAACAATTACCCGCAGCAGGATGGGATCGGGGACCAGCTTTTTGCAGCCCTGCGGGGTCGATCGGATGAACGGGAGGCATTTCTCGCGCTGCTGGCAAGCGTCCGGCTGATCACGAAACTGCATCTCGACTTCTCCGCTTTCGAGCACCTGCAGGCCCTTGGACCACCGCTCCGTGCAGTGACTGTGCTGCGACCACCGGTCGAACGTGCGGTCTCCAGTATTGACCACTGGCGGCGAGTGCCAGACGAAGCTGTGCAGCGAGCCGATCCCAAACGGCGGCAACTGCTGATCGATGCCCGGACCATGCCCCTTGCCGACTTTGTCGAGCGACACCGTGAACGGCTCTCCGACCGGCAGGCCAAATTGATCGGTGGGGAATCGGATGAATGCCTTCCGGTGGATCGGGCCCGGCTTCACGATGCGGCCTGCCGGAATCTTCAACAGATTGATTACGTTGGCGTCACTGGCCAGATCCTGCCCTTCGCCGCCGCGGTTGCGCACTTCATGGGGTTCTTCAACTCGATGAACCCCCATCGGCTCAATGTCAGCCAGGATGCCAGTCGGCTGTCGGCGGAAGATCGCCGGTCTCTTCAGGATCAGTTAACGGCGATCAATCAGGTCGATGCGGCGGTCTATGCCCATGCCGAGCTCCAGTGTGAGCGGCTGATCCACCGCTGGAAGAAGTCCCTGTTTGACCTCAGCCGCCCATCTGTCCCACAGCACCTGCGGGTCGGTGAAACGGTGGTCCTCACGATGGCCGAGCCGCTCGTGGGTGATGGCTGGCATGAACGTGAGGGGGGCATTCACGCGGCGTGCCGCTGGGCGGGGCCGCAACGGTGTTCATCACTGTATTTCGCGGTGGTCCCCGACGGCACCTTCGAGGTGACGCTCTGGTTGCCGTCGGTGATCAGCGATGAAGTGCTTGCCGGCCTGGTCGTCTCCATCAATGGCGTGCCGGCAGCGCACCTGATCACAGCCCGAGCAGGCTTTCAGGTGGTCACGGCATCGGTCAGCCTTCATGACGCCGACGCAACCTGCCTGCACGTGGAGCTGGCCTTCTTCCAGACCGCGTCGGCCTGGGAGACCGCCGGCGTAGCCGATCACCGCCAAAAGACAGTGGCGGTTGAGCGGGTCGAGGTTCGCAAACGCGGCTGAGCAGCACTGATTTCCTTCCCGGGTGACGTCACGCTGCGTCAGACAGCTGTTCGGATCGGAATGTGTCAGCCCAGGCTTGATTGAGCGGTGAGGCCTGTCGCTGTGGCACCAGGGATGACCGCAGCCACGGCTCCACTGAGGACAGCCCGCAGTGTTTGAGCACGCGACGCACAGTGCCTGCCGGAGTCGTGACGAGTTCGTCATAGTCAAGCACGAGAGGCTGGATCCCGTGGGTCGTGAAAAACCGTTGCCAGCAGCCGAGCTGGTGGTCGATGCCGGCGAGAGCCGCTGCGATTGCGGCGGCATCATAGACCGGCTGCCGTCGCGGGGTTTGAAAGCTGATCCAGGACGAGGTCTGCTGGGCGATCACGAGCGAGACGGCCTGGGCAACCCGATCGGACCGGGTGAGCTGAACGAACCGTTCAAAGTGAAAAAGCTCAAAGAGTTCCGGAGCGGTGGCGATCGGTTCGAACTGTGGCCAGTGAGCCTTCACACCGAACCAGCCGCTGGGAGATGTCCGCATCCGCAGCAGCCGCCCGAACAGGTCCCGGTGGGTGGCCGTTGCCAGCCTGGTCTGCCAGTCGGCGATTCGGCCCCGCGAGAAATATTCCAGCGGACTGCCAAGTTGACCCGTCGCCCGCAGCAGATGGCCAAGGTAGTGGCTGCCGCACCGTGGGGTGGTGGCGATCAGGTAGCTGCGGGCTGTCCCCGCAAACTCCGGGAAGTCATAGTCAGCCCCGAATTGGTCCCAGGGTGTCACGGCTCAGTCCCTCTGAGGTGGCCGAGTTGCTGGCAACTCTCCTGCAGCTGTTCGGCCATCGCTTCCCAGCGCTGACGGGTATCGCGTGCAAAGGCCAGCGGCGCGAGCGGTACGGCCTGCTCGAGATGAGTGAGAAGATCGCCAACCGTGGCGAAGAAGGGCCAGCCATGCTCACCACAGAGCTGCCTGGCCTTGGTCGCCTGCGGCCAGCGGGGATCCCCCGGCAGCGGCTCGACATACGCTGCCGGGGTTCCGACGTTGGCTGCAAAGATGAGCGGATGCAGCCGGCCCACGCTGACCACTGCTGCTGCCGAGGCGATCTCCCGCTGGACCCGGCGGGGATTCCACCAGTGAACTTCCCGGGGCAGGTGCTCGACCGCCGGCACCCAGTCCAGAAACCGCTCATCCTCAGGACAGCACGGAAGCAGGGCGATCTGGTCGTAGCGGTCGGCCAACCGGCTCACGAGGTCGGCAATGCCGCGGCAGTAGGCCGACGAGAGCAGTTCCCGGGGGAACTCCCTGAGCGTGATCAGGACCCGATCAGTTCTGGTGACTGGCAGCGGTCCGTCCGTCGGCAAGCCAAGCGCCCAGTCTGCCCCGAGGTGACAGTGGGGAGCCAACTCGAGCAGCGTCTGGCGGCTCCCCGTTGACCGCACCGAGATGAAGTCGAACAGGGCAAGATAGCCTCGCAGGGCTGCCGCTGCGGCTGGTGCGCGCACCGGCTTGGCATCGACACCGGTCAGGAAGGCGGGCTTGCCGTGGCTGCGGGCATGCACGACCTGAGCGGCGTTGAACCCGTAGGGCAGTCCCCCTCCACCAACATGCACCGCAACAACGTTTTCATCGGCGACACAGCTGAGATTTCCCTGATGGACGATCGGGCAGCGATCATAGGGGTACCAGTTCCAGAACCCGTCATGGGCACCGTGCTGATCGACGCTGATCACGAGGTCGTAGAGGGGCGAGAGCCGTTCGTACTGGACCTGCAGGATTGCCTCGTCACCGCAGTTTCCCCGGCCAAAGAAGCCCGACAGCACGATGGTTCCGCGAGGCGGCGGCGGCTGGGTCACGTAGTGGTCTCCAAAGAGTGGTGACGGCAGCCGCTCAGCCTCGATCAACACCATGAAGACCATGACCCATTATGGACGCGAGGGAAAGAGCGATCGGCGGTATTTTCTCACAGGTGAATAAGCCGGTGGCGGGCACCGTTTCGCGGTTGCAGAGCCGGCACGTTCACATTATTTTCCCTACCTTCTCCGAGACACCGTGAAGCTATTCGAGAGGTCTGCGGCATGCGGGTTCTGCATCTTTCTACGTGGGATCGACCCTGTGGAATCGCCACCTACTGCGGCAATCTGGTGCGGGCCCTCGATGAACTCGACGTCCGGAACGACGTCTACCCGCTGCAGCCGGAGCTCTGGAAGAGCTACGTCTCCAGCGATGTGACCGAGTTGCGAAAAGACATCGCCAGGCAGGCACGCGGATACGACCTGGTCCACATCCAGCATGAACACGGCCTGTTCGGCCATGGTCTCGGCTACGTAAAATCAAGCCGAAACTTCGGCGGCATCCTGCAGAATCTCCGGGCCAACGACATTCCGGTCGTGACCACCTTTCACACCGATCCCCTGGGAGACAATCGGTGCCTCCCTCCACGGCTGTCGCTGGCAACCCTCCACGAGGGCTTCGAAAACATGCAGCGGAAGCGCACCTGGCGTCAGCGGGTCAGCTCGCAATTCGGCCCGCTGCCTCAGCAGGCCAAGGCGATTGTGCACACTATCTCAAGCCGCAGAGCGATGATTCGTCAGGGCATGCCGGCCACCGCGGTCCATATCATCGAGCATGGCTGCCTGGCACCACGGGATGATCGTGCCGACGGCCCCGCCGCCAAGCAGGCACTTGGTCTGGCCCCGACCGACATCCTGCTGACCATGTTTGGTTTTGTGAGTGACTACAAAGGACACGATCTGGCCATCCAGTGCCTGGAACGTCTGCCTGAACATGTCCATCTGGCAATCTGCGGCGGCTCCCACCCCGAAGCTGATGACGATTTTCTGGCGTCTCTGATCACGCTTGTCCATGATCTCGACCTCGATGATCGGGTGACGATCACCGGCTGGCTGGCACCGACGGAGGCTGAACGGTACTACGCGGCAACCGACATCTGTCTTGCCCCGTACACCACCACCGATCTGTCGGCCTCAGGGGCGATCACCTGGGCGCTCGCCTCGGGCAAGCCGATCGTTGGCAGCAAGATTCAGGCATTCCGAAACATCTGCCGGGAACAGCCCTGCATGCTGCTGACGACACCAGGCCGGGTCGATGAACTTGTCTGGGCGGTTGAAAAACTCAGCGGCTCGCCGGACTATGCCGACCGCCTAGTGGCAGCTGCCCGGGACTACGCCGAGGCCCATACCTGGCGGGAAACCGCCATCGTGACGCACGACCTTTACAGCCAGCTGCTCAGCGGGGCGGCTGTCCATGCCGAGGGCGTCAGCCGCCGCCGGCTCGTCGATCGGGAGCACAAAAGCCCCACTGACGAGAACCCCGCACCATCACGCAGGCTCGGAGTCTTTCCAACCCCCGACCAGACCGACGCCGCTGCAATGACCGCCCGGCAGCAACGGCGTGCCGCATGAGTCTCGTCACCCGGGCCGACGTTTAGCAGACTGTGGAAAAAGTCTGCCGCCGCAGGAGGCGGCGATTGGCAACCCCGAAAACCCGCGGCGTTTTCGGGGTTGCCCAAGTGGGCTGTTGATCGCCCGCATTCGCGGGCAGGGGCCATGGATGGATTTTTCCACGGACAGTTAGCTGCCGCGGGTCAGCAGCAGGTCAGAATGGGGGATCGCAAAGAGGTCTTCCCGCGTGAGCGGCTGCAGCGCCGGCTGCTGGCCGATGCCAGGATAGTTCTCAGGGCAGATCCGCCGAGCTGTGAACCCCTGCTCTGCAAGCAAAAAGTCCCACATGGCGTCGATGGTCGGTCGGCGGTCTGGAAATGCCCGGTAGGTGTGAGGATCCCACTCCATCACGATCGCGAGTTCGGGGCTGCCGGCGATCAACGCACGGCCGCCGGCAATGACCAAACACTCGGAGCCCTCGGCATCGATCAGCATTGCCTTGACCGGAGGCTCGATGAATGAGTCAAGCGTGCGACCCTCGGTCTCGATCTCTTGGAAAAGCCCCCGGGGGATGAACATCCGGTTGTCATCAAGAATGTCCGGAACCGTCTCAGCTGACCAAAGACAGTCGGGCAGCTGCCGCGGCGTCCGGGCCCGGGCGAACAGGTTGCCACCGCCGATGAACTGAGGGTCATAAGCAAACTTCAGCGGCTGCTGGTGAGACTCGGGGGCGACGGCGGCAGCGTTATACGCCCGAATGATCCCGGGAAAGCCACTCCAGTAGATGCCTTTGACGAGATAGGGGAAGACCACCGGATTGGCCTCGATGGCATGCACGCAGCCCCGGTTCCCGACCCGCTGGGCCGCCAACGCGCTGTAGTAGCCAAAATTGGCCCCGACGTTGACGACGTGGTCGCCAGCTTCAAGCAGGCTCAAAAAGACGGCGTTGGTCCAGGGTTCGATGATGCCGTCACGGATGATGCCGAGGCCGACATCGACGTTCCAGGCGGGAACGACCAGAAAAAAGCCATGCACCGTTTCGACGGCAATTTCATCTCCGGTGAGCCGGATGATCCGTCGCTGCGGCTTTTCGAAGAGCCCTCCCATGGCCTCGATCCTTCTGTGATGCTGCCAAAGTTGATTCAACCTGTCGCTGGTTGTAGCGGAGATACGGTTGCCTGGAGAAGAGAGGATGGCGGTCGGTCGGCAACAGCCGGATGGGGCCGGGTTGGGCAGGCAGCCTCACCGGAGGGCGATCTTGATGCGGTCGATCGCCAGCGACTTCACCCGCCGGTCGTCACCCTGGCCAATTGCGGCCGCCGAGGTGGACCGGGCCGCCTCGATCGTCAGCTCGACCAGCCCCGTCGCCGTCTGCCCCGCCGCCACCGGGAGCGTCACGACCGTCTGCCCCCCGCGGCTGGCGACGCTGGGGGTAACTGCCTCACCATTGATGCGGTAGCGAGTTTGGTGGAACAGGTCCGGCTCGAGAACGGCCACACATGAGATGGCGACCGTGTGCGGAAGCCCCGCCCGCACCGGCAGCCAGAGCCGTGACGCTCGTTCCGGCCCCAGCCACCGGAGGGTCTTTTCACCACTGCCCTCGCGGCCGTGGAAGTTGATCCCGGGCAACGCGTCCGCAAGACTGATCACCCAGCTTGCTCCACTGGGGACGGCTGGCCGGCTGGCCTGCCACCCCGCGACCGCAGCATCGTGCAGCACCTGCTGTCGCCAGCGTGCGTGCTGCTTGCGGCCAGCTTCGTAGATGGCCTGGTCGAGGGCGACAACCTCGTCGGGCACCTGATCAGCCAGTTCCTGGGCCGCTGTCGGGCCATCTCCGGGATTGTGGACACTCAGCTGGCCCGGTGGCAGCCAGTGGTTGGCGAGGCTGACCAGCTGGGTGAACTCATCGAGGTCGGCCAGGTCGGCCAGGTGATCGATCTTGGTGAGATTTTCCAGCACATCCTCGAGAATCACCTGCTCACCGAGCTGCAGCCAGTTGCCCCGGCCAAGTTGATGACTGCTGAGGATCCGAGCCTGGAGGTTGAAGATCGTCGCCCAGACGTCGTGCCGGTCGAGTCGGCGGCAGAAGTTTGCCAGCGAGAGTTCTCGGGCCAGACAGGAAAGGCCCGGGCGGTTCGGCTGCTCCGTGTCAGCCGCTGTCGGTGGAAGCCGCCGGAGGTGGAGATAGTGCGAGGCGACCCGTTCGCGGGGCGAACGAAGGAGGGCGTAGCTGGTGACGGGGCCCAGGGCCCTCACCAGCTGCAGGGTCTTCCAGTCGAAGTGATTGTCGGCAGCCAGCTGGTGCTGTCGGATGGACGTGGCATACCGTTGCCGCAACTGCTCCGGTGAAGTGGACGCATCGGTTGCCTTCCGCTCCTGATGCGCCTGCCAGTCAGCAGTCGATTTTTCGGCGGTGTAGATCGCTGCAGCCGGAAAGTGCCGGGAGAGAAAATCAGAGAAGGTGTTGCCTCCGCACTTGGGAATGTGCAGGAAGAAGTGGATCGGTGTGCGGGGGGACTGCTCTCCGGCAGTCCCGTTGTCAGGGGCCGGCAAGTCCGCCACCTCGGCAGCGGGATTGCCCGCGGGGGAATGGTCCCGCGGAGGAGCCTTTTGGAGAAGCAGGTTTTTCAGCTGGCGAAGCGTCAACATGGTTGGAAGGTATAGCCGAAGTGGTCGATGGTTCGGGCGAAGAGTTCGGCAACGCGGTCGCGGGTCTCCACATCGTAGAAGCAGCTGTAGTGGGGCCGGGGTCCCTTCTTTTGGAGGTGCGGCAACTGGTGGCGGGGTATTTCCAGCCGGTCACAGACCGCGTCGAAGTCAGCCTGGAGATGCTCAAACCGAAGGACGTGATCGACCAGGGGCCGGCCGCTGGCCGGATCGAAATACCAGCAGTCGTTGATCGGGCTCTCGTGATACGGCAGCGGGACAGACGCAAAGTCGAACTGCCTGACAAAGGTCAGGAAATTCTCAGCGGGCGGCTTCTGGTAGCCGTGAGGATTTAGCAACGGCATCCTGCGGAACGACAGCATCAGGTCCCAGGGGTTCCGGACGATGGTGAACTTGAACAGGCGGCTCCAGGTCTCCCAGCCAATGTCATCCTGAATCATCCGCGGCAGGGCATGGGTGTTCAGCGAGGTATTGATTTGGTACCGCGTGGCCCGCGGGTGGTCCGGACACCGATGCCGCGGGAGCGGCGTCAGGTGGCTGTCAGAAAACCGAACCAGGTCCTCCGGCTCAAGGAAGACCGCACTGACGAGGTCACCGTCACGGCAGTTCATTCCGAGTGCCTGGAGCACACTGGTGCCGCCCACCTTGAAGGGCTTCAGGAAAATACACCGCAGGCTGTGGGAGACGATCATGGCCGGCAGTATAGAAACGCCGCCGGAGGCGGGTCAGCCCACGACCACGAGTCCGGTGGCCCGCGCCAGTTGCTCGTTTCCGAGCCCGTTGAAAGCGAAGCTGTTGCCCAGCACGACAGAGCCGGCACAGTCACCGACGGCATAGAGCCCGAAGGCCCGATTGCTGATCACGACATTGCCCTCCCCTGGGGCCGTGCCGCCGACGCGGAGGCCCTGGGCCGATGAAAGCATCAGGCCGCTGCCGCCGTTGGCCGAAATGGTGTTTGCCGTCACGGTGGTGCCGGCCGAATTGCCGTCAACGTAGATGCCGGCCGCATAGTAGTTCCAGGCCGTGTTGGCGGTGATGGTATTGCCTCTGCCGTTGCCGCCGACGGCCAGCCCTGTTGCCGCCGACAGATAGATGCCGAACTGGCCATTGGCTGCAACGGTATTGCCGTCAATACGGGTGCCGTCCAACGCCCCAGTGGCAAACAGCCCCGACAGACCGTTGCCACGGAGTTGATTAGGAGCATCCGGGGTGCCGATGGTATTGCCAGCAGCGGCAGCAATCGAAATGCCATAGCCCGCATTCCCTTCAATGCTGTTGCCCAGCGTCCTCACGCCGGTGGCAGATGTCACCGACAGGCCGTTTCCCTGGTTGCCAACGATCTGGTTCACGTAGGCCCGTTCGGGGTCGGGAGGAATCGGATCACCGCCGAGGGTGATGGCCGAAGCACTTCCCTCAATGAGCATGCCGCCACGAGCGTTGGGGAGGGGAGCCGCCGCGGTAATGGTCAGCCCCACCCCGATCCCAATCCGGGTGTTGAATACTTGGATGTCGTGAGCCTGATCTTGAATCACGATGCCGTACCCACCATTGCTGCCGACATGCACCCCAAAGCCACCGTCAACCCGCTCGACCGATGGCTCAAAGCCCCCAATCGCGATGGTGTTGGCAGTGCCACCCACGACAATGCCGTTGCCACCGTTGGGAATCGGCAGCTTGATGTTCGAGTTGGTCCCCACTGCCGTGTCGGTGACCTCAGCGCCGTGGGCACCCCCTGCAAAGACAATCCCGTCACCAGCATTTCCGCCAATCAGGCAGGTTCGCACCCGGTTCCAGGTGCTGGAATCGTCCGGGTCGAATGCTGGGTTGGTGGAACTGATCAAGATGCCGGCGGCCTGATTGGGAACAGCACCACCAAATGCCGATTGGCCGACAAAGTTGTTAAACGAGAGCAGCCCGCTTGCCGTGTCTCGCACCTCAATGCCGTGCTGGGCATTCCCCGACATGACGTTGCCCAGCGGAATTTCTCCGCCGGCATCGACGCGTGCGGATTGACCCGAAACCAGCATGCCGTTGCCGAGATTGGGAACCGCCGTGGCATTGTCGGCACCGAGGCCACAGAAGTTTGCATGGACCACAGTGTCGTTCGAATCGGTGATCCGCAGCCCGTTTCCCCGGTTGCCGGAGAGCACATTGTAAAAGACGAAGGGGCTTTGGGTGGCTGTTGTGCCAAGCAGCCGGTTGCCATCGGCTGCGACAATTGCCACGCCATCCGCGCCGTTCCCCAGGCTGGCTGAGCCACTGGCCGTTGTGCCGATGTAGTTGCCGCTGAGCTGGTTGAGCGTTGCGCCATCGTCGATCAGGACGCCGTTGTGGGTATTTCCGGAAATCAGATTTCCCTGGGCCGGACGGACGAACACACCTCCGGTCGGATTGTTTCCGCCGCTGGGCAGATCGGCACCGGAGGCCACGCCGCCGATCAGCGTGTTCGTGGCTCCGGCAGTGAGCTGGATCCCGCTAGCAGCATTGGGCCGGGCAACGGTGCCGGTCGCATCGGTGCCGATATTGTTCATGGCGATGGTGCTGCCCTCACCACCGGCAACGGTAATGCCATTGCCGCCGTTTCCGCTGATCACGTTGGAGACCGCGAAGGTATCTGTCGAGGCCACACTGCCAATGAGGTTGTTTCGTGACGATGCTTCGATGTGGATGCCATCACCCTGGTTCCCCTGAACCGTGACCCCATCTGCCTCAACGCCGATGAAGCAGCCTGCAACGGTGACATTTGACGCAATGACCCTGATTCCAGCGGTGCTGGCATCGACGATGGCGAGAGCGCCGATGGCGGTACCGTCGGCCCCGGCGGCGACGACAAAGCCGGTGGTTTTCTCAAAATCGACGGTGATGGCGGGGGTGGCTGAACTGCCCGGGGCGGTCGGCCCGACGAGGGTGACCGGGTTGGTGATGGCGGGCAGTGGGGTGGCCCCGACAATAATCGTTCCGGTGACATCAAAGCGAATGGTCGCGGGCGAGACAGCGGCATTGGCATCGAGCATAGCCTGCCGCAGTGATCCCGGTCCGTTGTCTGCCAGCGTTGAGACGACAAAGGCTTCCACTGAGTCGGTGAGGCTGCTGGAGGATGTTGGCGTCGCCGGGGCCTTGGGAGCTGTTGGCCCATAGACCGCTGCACTGACGTTGTCCGGGCAGACGCGGCCCGGCGGTGAGACCAGGACGCAGGCTGCAAGGAGTTGCCTGCCCTCAAGTGATTCAGGAGCAGAGAGCGTGTCCATGAAAATGCCTGGGTGGAAAAGTCACCCCATCACCCGTCGGTTAACGTCGCAGCCAGCCGAATGGCTCGTTGACCCGAAAAGTCAATAGGAGGTCGTTGGCTGAGAGAGCGGACCGGTACGTCCCCGCCGGCAGGGCACCTCCAGCAAAGGTCAGCGGTGTGTCGACACCATTGATTGCCAGAAAGCGATAACTCAGATCGACGGTGAGGCGATCGGTCAGATTCCAGAATACGCCACCCCCGGCCTGCCAAGCAAAGGCACTGTTCTGGGTGTAGCCCGAGACCAACGAATCGTCGACGGCAAGCCGGTAGCCGCCGCCGCCGATGCCACCCCCCAGAAAGAGACCGAACTTGTCAGTGATGGCCAGATCACGCCAGAGGTTGGTTGTCACCGACCAGCCATCGGCGGCCCGGACGTCGTACTGAAATGGCGATCCAATGCTGTTGGTCGTTCCCGACAAGAGCGCCCGCTGTGCCCCTTCGACCTCGATCCGCCACTGGCCCCGCTCAAGTGGCAACGTCCGGCCGATTGCCCCACCACCGGTGAAACTGCCCTGCGTTGCCGCGCCTGAGTTGGGAAAGCCCCCAGCCGTATTGGTGCCGCCGCTGGTGAGCGTCATGAAGGAGGCACCGACCAGTCCGGAAAGGTACCAGGTGGGGGGCTGCTCAGCTCGCCCCGGCGTCGGCCGGAATGAAACCACCAGCAAGACCGCGATGATGGCTGCCGTCAAATGTCTGCCCAGCTGCATGGCGACTATCCTGGTGATGGCCGTGGCGTGATTGACGCTCTCATGCAGGGCGACACTCCGGTATCGTCCTCCTCGTCTCATCACTGGCACCCGGGGCCATATTGCTCCGCAGAGTCACCGCAGGTGGCCGGGGGCCCGTGGCTGCCGCTGAACTGGGCAGGCTGCCTCCACGACCAAGATTGTCCAAACCCTCTGTGCGATAACCATCGGGTCGAAGGGACCGTCCCCGACTGGTTTTCTCTGACCAAAAACCCCCTTGCACGCCTGCTACGCGCAGCCTTCCAATGCTTCCTGGATGAAAGCAGTAACAGCCGTAAGCTCTTCAGGAGCAATGTCTGCAAACTGCTCTCGCGTCACCGGAAGTGCCGAATCACGGGGAAAGGCAGTGGAGGCTGACGGGTATTCCGCCAGCAGGCGAGCGTTATTGACAGCGTAGGCATGGTCGACCCGGCGCTGTTCCTCCGCATCGAGATAGTTCGGCGCTGGGCCGATCCAGTTGGAGAGCCCTGCCCGCGTTGCCCGCAGAAACCCAAGTCGCATGGCTTGGGCAACGGGCTGCCGGGAATCGCGGTTGAAGTGCTGGGGGGCCAACTGGAGGGCGAAGGCCAGGCCCTTCCAGCCCAGGGATGGATTGATCGGCTCTGCCGGCCGACTGTCCCGCACAGGCGGATGAGCCCCGAGCAGGCTGCAGAAATCGTGAACGATGTCGCCCTCTGGAAACAGCGACCGGCGATAGGGCCGCACGATGACGTGCTCTCGCCCGATCAGGCGAGCGAAGCAGTCGAGGTAGTCGGCGTAGAACATGTTGGAGACCCGGTTGACGCCAAGATAGTCAGTCGTGCCCCAGAGGGCATGGCTGGGTAGCACCTTGAGGGCCTTCGCCTTCTGGTTATAGATCGCCGTCCAGAGTTCCCGCTGCGGCCGTACATAGAGCACGACGGTAACGGCGGCAAACAGTGGCTCAACCGCATGAAGAAGTGTTTTCACCCACTCCTGTGGCATGGCGAAGAAATGCTCCGAGCTCAGCACCACCAGGGATGGTGCTGTCTCGTCAATGAGTTGCTGGAGTTGCCGCAGATACGTCTTGAGGCTGTGGGTGTCACCCTGTCGGTTGGCACGGCCGACGGCCTTTTGGAGCGAGAGATGGGCGAGATCGTCACCCCCGACCATTGGATAGAGAATGCCTTGCTTGCGGAGCGTCTCCCGCTGCTGCTGCAGGAAAAACTGAAGGGCCGTGGTGCCGGTCTTGTGCGTGCCAAGATGCAGCAGCAGTCGGGGGCGGCCACCAGACGCCGAGCCGGTGGCGACGGCCGGGACGGGTGAACCTGGATGGCTGGCAGCAACGTGCATGCCCTCAATCGTCTGGGCCCACCAGCCCGCCGGCAAGACCAGTTAAAGGCTCGTCGTTGTCTGCCCGGTGACGACTCCACAGCAGCGGTATGTCCGTCGGCGGCCTGAGCGGACGTCGCTTTATCAGGTCATCGCCCAGCACCTGGAGCGCTGGCTTGCTGAGCACGACCAGTGCGGCCGCCCGATCCGGCATTATGTTGAAGAGGAGTTCCGCCGCTATCTGACCTGCGGGTTGCTCTGTTTTAACCGGCATGTGCATCTGCATGGCTGCGTGACCGACGGGATGTTCGAGCGTTCTGACGAAGGTGGCGGCGTAACGTTTCACGCAGTTCGGCCGCTCTCAGCGGTAGACCTGGCGACTGTTACCCAACGGGTACGGCTGCGGCTGGTGCGGTGGTTTCGCCGGAAGGATTTTCTTAGCCGTGAGGCCGCCGCTGAGATGCTCGCCTGGCAGCACAGCGGACACTCGGTCGATG
>Ga0209986_10000106_pt1 | contig 72648 bp, 66 predicted proteins | sample BlataG_FD_183168 | JGI IMG/M metagenome (GOLD analysis project Ga0209986, IMG submission 183168) | Deep subsurface microbial communities from Black Sea to uncover new lineages of life (NeLLi) - Black_00105 metaG (SPAdes) (version 2) | ecosystem: Environmental > Aquatic > Marine > Oceanic >... | reverse complement strand
TTTTTTATTTTATGTTCATCAGTCCTTGAGGCTTCTCAGCAAAGATCAATCACCTTTGATGATTTTATCCAGATAAAAAGAGTTAGCGATCCTCAGATTTCTCCTAGAGGTGATCTCATTGCTTTTGTGGTGACTGTGATGGATAAAAAAGGGAACAGCAGCAACAGCGATATCTGGCTTGTTCCAGCTAAAGGAGGAAAGATACGAAGATTAACTTCCAGCCCTAAAGCTGACTTCAATCCACGCTGGTCTCCTGATGGAAAAAAAATCGCCTTTATCTCCACAAGAGAGGGAAATTCTCAAATCTGGCTTATCAATCCCAACGGAGGAGAAGCATATCCTCTGACAGATATTTCCACTGGAGTCTCTAATGTTATCTGGTCTCCGACCGGAAAACATCTTTCCTTTTTCTCATCTGTCTATCCTGACTGCCCTGACGATGAAAGTAATAAACAAAAAAACGAAGAAAAAAAGAAAAGTCAAGTTAAAGCCAAAATATTTCAAGAGCTACTCTTCCGCCATTGGAATTCATGGCGAGATGGAAAAAGGAGACACCTATTTGTTATTCCTCAAGAAGGAGGCAAAGCAGAGGATCTGACACCTGGAGACTATGATGCACCAACCATTACTTTGGGAAGTCATCACGACTATACTTTCTCACTTGATGGAAAAGAAATCTGCTATGTCAGAAACATAGACCAGGAACTAAAAATCTCCCTTGGCACAAACAACGACCTTTTCCTTACATCTTTAAAGAAGGATAGGACAAAACAGATAACAATAAATAGAGCAAACGATAATTCTCCTCACTATTCTCCCGATGGCCGTTTCATTGCTTATCGAGCCATGGCTAAACCAGGATTTGAAGCTGATAAATACAGTTTAATCATCTATGACCGTCAGAATGAAAAAACTATAAACTTAACAGAAAACCTGGACCGCTCAGTAAATGAAATTCTATGGTCACATGACAGCTCTTCTGTTTATTTTACAGCTCAAGAAAAAGGCAGGATATCTTTATTCAAGATACAGTGTTCAAGCAAAAAAATAAAAAAAATACTAAAAGGACACTTTATCCATTCCCTCTCTCTTTCTCCTGACGGGAAACACCTGATTTTCCTCAAACAGGCCATCAATTTCCCTGCGGATGTTTATTCCTTCAATTTGAAAACTAATAAACTTACCCAATTGATAGATATAAACCAAAATCTTCTTTCAAAATTAAAAATGAACCCAGTCGAGGAATTGTGGTTTGAAGGAGCAGGAAAAGAAAAAATTCACGGCTTTTTAGTCAAGCCTCCCTTTTTTGACCCATCCAAAAAATACCCACTGGTTATGCTTATCCATGGAGGCCCTCAAGGAGCCTGGATGGATAATTTTCATTATCGCTGGAATGCCCAGATGTTTGCGTCTCCAGGATACGTCACTGTTTTAATTAATTTCCACGGAAGTACAGGATATGGCCAGTCTTTCACTGATTCCATAAGCGGCGATTGGGGAGGAAAACCTTACCAAGATATCATTCTCGGACTTGATTATGTCCTCTCTCAATATGATTACATTGATAAAAACCGTATTGCTGCTGCTGGAGCCTCCTATGGAGGCTATATGATCAACTGGATTGAAGGCCATACCCAAAGGTTTAGCTGCCTGATTTCTCATGCAGGAGTTTTTGACCTTCGCTCTATGTACGGCGCTACTGAGGAACTCTGGTTTCCTGAATGGGATTTTAAAGGAACTCCCTGGACAAACAGGGAAATGTACGAAAAATTGTCTCCAAGTAACTATATCCAAAATTTCAAGACGCCTTGTCTGGTTATCCATGGACAAAATGATTTCCGAGTTCCTGTAACTCAAGGATTTCAACTCTTTACCTGCCTCCAGCGACAGAAAATTCCATCAAAAATGCTCTATTTCCCTGATGAATACCATTTTATTCAAAAACCTCAAAATGCAGAACTATGGTGGAAGACAGTTCATGGATGGCTGGCAAAATATCTAAAGACAAAAAAATAAGAGTCTCTTTTTGCCTTGTTTCTTATTACTATTTATTGCTTACTGCTTCAAGTGGTAAGCTGAGGAGAGATAAAGGGTCAATCCTCGAACCTAAAAGCTTGACCCCCCAATGAAGATGGGGACCAGTAACTCGTCCTGTTGCACCCACTTTTCCGATAATCTCCCCTTTGCTTATAAATTGTCCTCTTTTGACTTTAATTTGTGAAAAATGACAGTAAAGAGAAAAAAGACCAAGACCATGGTCAATGATTACAGTCTTGCCAGCAAAATACAAATCCCTGGCCAGGACAACTTTTCCTGAACTGGAAGCTTTGACAGGAGTTCCATAGGGAGAGGAGATATCTACCCCAGAATGAGGAGAACGAGGTTTATTATTAAAGAATCTTTTTTCACCAAAATTCGGAACTACTTTCCCTGGAGTAGGAATTATGAATTTTCCCTCTGCTAACCAATGGGGAGTAACAATACTATAAACAAGTCCAAGGATTTCAGACTCCCTTTTTATTCTTTCCTGAACCTTTGGAGGTGGAAATACAAATTTTTCTTCAACCCACAATCTTTTTACAGGAAATTCCTTAACTGAAACAGGAATTTTCTTCTGGATATATTCCCGTTCGCTGTCTTTCTTTTTTATGTAAATTTTCATGATGTATACACTGGGTTTAAGACTGAGGTCAAGACCAATAAAAACAAAAGGCTCAAAATTGTTGTCTCTTTTTCTTAGAAAATATTCTTTTCCCAAGAATCGAATGGATACTTCTTTCACTGAAGGACTCTCCTTGAGGACTGCCATAATTATTTCTCCAGGCTGAAGAGCTCTATAGGTCAATTCGAAAATCACTCCAGAAGAGCTCTGGAATTTTTCAGTTTGAAGAGAAAAGAGAGATAAGGGATTCAGAAGAAATGTCAAAAGGAAAAGATAAAAAATTTTTTTCATTCCTCAATTTTCTTCCTTAATATTTTCCCAGGCAAACTTCCCGTATGATTCCCTTTTTTTATAACAATTTGCCCATTAACAATAACATATTCAATGCCGAGTGGATATTGATGAGGGTTAAGCCAGGTGGCTCTATCTATAACTTTTTCCGGGTTAAATAGAACAATATCTGCAAAATTTTCTTTTTTTAAGACTCCAAGCTTTGAAAAACCGAACTTTTTAGCAGGATAAGAAGTCATTTTCTTTATCATATCATTAAGAGATGTTATTTTCTCCTCTCGAACATATTTTCCCAGTACACGGGGGAAAGTTCCATAATATCGAGGATGAGGTTTTCCTCTCTTTAAAACACCATAAGGAGCAACTGCTGAACCATCTGAGCCAATACCAACCAAAGGATGAGCCAATATTCGTTTTAAATTCTCTTCTTTCATCATAAATGTAATCATTCCTACTCTATTCTTCTCCTCAATCAGAAGATCTCTCATAAACTCATATGGCTCTTTCTGGACTTTCCTGGCAGCTTCTAAGATATTCTTGCCTTCAAAACGCTTGTTTTTCTCAGAAACAACATAGGAAATTACCACTTTATCCCAAGAACCGAGTTTTTTCTCTTGCTCGGCCACATAGGCACGAAGTTTACTATCCTGAAAAGAATCTTGAAGTCTGGCTAAAAATTCCTGGGTTGTTCCTTGTCTTGCCCAAAGTGGAAAATAAAAACTGAGTCCTGTAGCTCCTGCAATATAAGGATATCGGTCACAGAAAATAAGAATTCCTTCCTTTTTTACCTCTTCAATCCTGGCGAGAGCTGTGTCGATTTTACTCCAGTTTCTGGGATAGGCAATCTTAAGATGAGAAATCTGAAGACTAACCCCAGTCTTACGGGCTACTTCAATCGCCTCATCCAATGATTCAATTAATCGGTCTCCTTCGTCTCGCATGTGAGTAGCATAAACTCCTCCACATTGAGAAACTACTCTGCACAACTCGGCAATTTCGTCTGTCTGGGCATAGCAACCTGGCGCATATTCCAACCCAGTGGAAAGACCTACGGCTCCATCCTGAATGTTTTGGGCCACTAACATTTTCATTTTTTCAAGTTCTTCTAATTTTGGAGGGCGGTCATTAAATCCCATAGCAGCACCACGAATAGAGCCTTGACCAACCAGGGTGGTATAATTCACGGCTATTCCCCTTTGTTCTAACCTGGATAGAAATCCTTTGATATCTCTCCAGTTTAATTCAATTTGATATTCTTTCCTTAAATTTTCTCTATATTCCTCAAATATCTCTTCAGCAATAGGAAAAGGTGAATAACCACAATTTCCGCTGATAAGAGTTGTGACTCCCTGGCAAATCATACTTTCTGCTTTAGGGTTGACAAAAAGTTCCACATCTGTGTGATTATGAACATCTATAAAACCAGGAGAAACAGCAAGGTCTTTAGCGTTTATGACTGATTTTCCTCTGGAACTGGATATCTTTCCTAATGCCTTGATTAATGGACCTTTTACTCCGATATCTGCTTTAAATTCTTCCCTCCCTAATCCATCAAAAACGTAGCCATCCTTGATGACAAGGTCAAAATCCTTTTTCGAATCACACCCCTGAATTAATAGGCCACACCCGCTAAAACCAGCTATAGCTAATGTTCTTGCTGACTTTTTAAGGAAATCTCTTCGCGAGATATTTCTCATCATTTTTGTTCACTAAAAAGAAAATTCCAAGTTAATATATACCATTTTAGAATAGAGGTCTACCTATTTGTAGCCAATTGAAAGTTATGAATTGGCGGGAAATTTTTAAAAATATAAGGATAGAGAGATAGCCTTTTTGCCCTGAGAAAAATTAAAGCCAACTCTAAATTCTTTTGAATCCTGGCTTCGGTTTAAAGCACAGATTTTTTTGGCAACAAAATAGCCTATAACAGAGCCAAAAAAAACATCAGAAGCCCAGTGCTTGTTATTATAAACCCGCGAAAAAGCCACCAAAGTCGCCAAGCTATAAGACAAAATATCAATAAAAGCATCTTCCGATTGATCAGCTATTGTTGTGGCAACGGCAAATACAGAGGAAGCATGGCCTGAAGGGAAGGAATTATAGCTAGAACTTGTAGAAAACAGGTGAAAAACATTTTTAGATTCTCCTGTTTTGGGTCGGGCCCTTCCTATAACACATTTCAAGCCCAAAACAATAACACCTGAAGTAACGAAACTCTCTAAACTCAAAAGAGCAGTCTTCCTCAAACTGTTATTGTCAGAAATTTCCCCGGATGTATACAATGCAGCTATTAAACCTGTAAGGAAAACACCATGGCCAAAGTCAGAAATAGTTTTAAAGACATCATCGGCTTTAGAGTTACGTCTATCTTGAATCCAGTCTTGAATATCTTGGTCAAAGGCGTAAACAAGAATTCCTGTTCCAAGGATTGAAGAAAATTTCAGGAAATCTCTCTTTCCCCAATCTTTTGGAGAAAAAAGAGCCTCTTTAAAATCTTTACCAGATTTTATTAAAAATTCTTTATTGAGTTTATTCTCAGGGGAAACTTCTTGTCCAGGGAAAAGATTTTGATAAGAAAAGAAAATCAAGAAAAATATAAGAATATAAGACGAAGTTTTCTTTCTTAGCTTATTTCTCATATATTAATTAAATTTTATATATATAATCCCACCTTCCATCCGTTCATTAGCAATAACATTAAAAGGTAAAAATTGCCGCCTCGCTCTAATCCTCGCAGTGACATATAATTATGTAACTTCCAAATAAAACCAAATCTCAAAATGTAAAACCAACCCCTAATGAAAATACCCTATTTTTGAAAAATTCACCTTCCTCAAGATATTCAGGAAGAAAGATATCCTTTTGCCCAATAGAATAACGTCCCTCAATAATTACATTAGTTACAACCAGATTAAAACGCAATCCTCCTCCAATTAGATAAGAGGTATCAGTTCTATTAAGTTTATCTTTAATATTTTCTAACTCCTCCTCAAGATCGAGATCATAAGTATTGCCAATAAGAAGCAGTGAATATTCAAGCCCCCCAGATATAAAAAGCCGAACAGGTCCAACAGGAATGACATAAATTTTGACTAAAAGAGGTAAAGATAAATAAGTAAGCCTGTATTCAATTCCTTTTTTTGCAGGAGGAGATATTATCCCTCCTTTTTTGGCAAGGAGACCTTCCACTGAAAAACTGAAAAAAGGGATAAAGCGAAGTTCAATAAAGGGACCGATAGCATATTTGCTCGCATAATTTTCTTGAAAAGAAAAACTTTTATCTGGATTAGTCCAAGAATTTTTAGCAAAATTATAATACATTTTTATCCCAAAATCCTGAGCATAACTTGCTGTCCAGAGGAGTCCCCAAACTATAAAAAAGGCGAAAATTCTTTTTCTAAAATTAAACATTTAATTTGTTTATTTTTATCTTGTCATCAGGGTTTCAATTGCCTTTATAGTTTTCTTTGTAGCTCCTTGTAAAGAGTCTAAAGTCTCTTTTGCCTTCTTTCCCATTTCTAACAAAACCTTTTCTTCTTTAATAAGGAACATTTCGACCAAGTCTTCTTTTTTACGGGTAACCTGGGCTGCTCCAGACTGGACAAATTTCTCAGCAAGAAAGGCAAAATTTTTCATGTAAGGGCCAAAAAAGACTGGTTTTTTATAAAATGCAGGCTCTAAAATATTGTGTCCTCCCCAAGGAACCAAGCTTCCTCCGACAAAAGCAACATCAGAGAGAGCATAGAATTGCCCCAATTCTCCTATGGTATCAAGCACTAAAATATCCCACTCATCTTTGAAAGGCCCGTCGCTTTTTCTCTGAACTATAAAAGGGAAATTTTCACAAATTCTGATTACTTCATTAAACCTCTCAGGATTACGAGGAGCAAGAATAAGGAGAAGATCGGATCTTATTTTTTTTGCCTTAAAAAAAGCTTCAAGAAGCTGTTCTTCTTCTCCCTTACGGGTACTTCCAGCTACAATCACTTTCTTTTTATTATTAATATTTAAATTCTTTTTTTGAATTGAAATTTTTTCTTCATCTAAAAGAGGCAAGTCAATCTCTGCCTTTAGATTTCCAGCCACATCAATTCGACCCGAAGATACACCTATTTTTTCCAGTTTATCTTTATCTTGCTCTGTCTGTACCAAGAAAAGGTCTATATTCTTCAATACCTTTTTAGTCAAAAACCTAAAGCGGTAGTACCTTTTATAAGAACGATCAGAAATTCTTCCGTTAATAAGAATAACAGCACAACCCTTCTTTTTTGCTATCCTCAAGATATTTGGCCAAAATTCAGATTCAGCTAAAACAAATACTTTAGGACTATAAGCGTTGAAAAATTTCTTAACTATCAATGCGAAATCTAATGGAATAAAAAATATATTATCTACTTTTTGTAGCTTTTTCTTGGCCATTAGCAAGCCTGTATTGGTCAGAGAAGAAAAATTTACAACCCAGGAAGAATGTTTTTCTTTAAGCTTCCGAACCAAATTCTGGAGAGAAATAACTTCTCCTACAGAGACAGCATGAATCCAGATCGATTTCTTCTGATTTCTTTCATTAACCAGTCCGCATCCCAGTCTTTTTTTAAGATGCAGATTTTCTCTTCTTAATAATGTCCTTCTAAAAAAATAAAGCGGAAAATGAAATATCAAGCCTAATAAAAGAAGAAAAGAATAAAAAATATACATTTTCGAATGATTATACTAACCAAATTCCCTTTAGTTATGCAAGTTTTAGTTTGTTAATGTAAGCATCTTTTTTCCCATGATTAGTGAAGGACAAGCGAGGGGGTAGGCGGTGAACAAGGTCGCATGAAGGCTGAGCGGGCACGGTTCCTCTGGGGTCAGACTTTATCATGAAAGGATGTTTCCAGAGCATAATGTAGAGCAGTACCTCTCATGATGACAAAGTCTGACCCCGAAGCCTGAATCGAGCCGCGTTGGCTCGCTGGGACAAAGCAAGCGTGCCTTCAAACCGCATACCCCTTGTTGTGACTACTTTATCTCTTATCACGAAAAAAAAGATGCTTCCCTTGTTGATTTTTTGAAACATTTATCTTATCTTTGGAATTAGCTTTAATTAGGAGGCAAGGATGAAGAAAAGATATTTAAAGCCGATTAATCGAAGGGAGTTTATAAAAAAAAGTATGGCTGGTGGTGTGGTAGTGGCTACCCTTCCTCTTTGGAACTTATATTCCGGAAATCTTCTGACAGAGGAACATTCTGTTAGCTTCGGCTTCAATTTAGACAGGGAAATCTTGGAAAAAATCTTAGAAATCGCTCTCCAAAACGGGGGAGAATTTGCAGAAGTTTATGCTGAATATACAATAAATAATGGCATCTCTTTAGAAGAAGACAAGATTCACTCTGCCTCAAGAGGAGCTGATATGGGAGTAGGTATTCGAGTTCTCCATGGTGAAAAAACAGGATATGCTCACTGTGATGATCTGAACATTGGCAAACTCAAAGAAACAGCCAAAGTTGCTGGTTTAATCGCTTCAGGCAAAGCCAGACAAAAAGAATTTGACCTCCAGCAGGAAAAGATCCCCTCTTATTATATGGCAAAAGTTTCTCCTGAAAGCATAGTGGCTCAAGAAAAAGCAAAACTCCTGTGGAAGGCCAATTCAATTGCTCGTGCTGTCGATAAAAGAATTAGTCAGGTAAATGTTGGTTTCGGCGATATGAATAAGAAAATAATCATTGCTAATTCTGAAGGGGCTTGGGTAGAAGATAAGCAGACCATAACCAGACTTGTCGTATTTGTCAATGCTATTGACAAAGAAAAAAGAAGTCGAGGATATTCTTATAAGGGTGGAACTCTTGGCTACGAACATTACAGCCTAAAAATCGCTGAGGAAATAGCAAAGGATGCCTGTAGGATGGCTCTGGCCATGCTCCCTGCCGAAGATGCTCCAGCTGGAGAATATCCTATCATAATGGCCAAAGGCCATTGTGGTACATTTTTTCACGAAGCCATAGGCCATAGTCTTGAGGGTGATGGTGCCCGTAAAAAGACCACCTGCTTCTGGGATAGTAAAGGAGAAATAATTGCATCTGAAATTGTCTCTTTAGCAGATGATGGTACTGTTCCAGGAAAAAGAGGCACAATAAACATTGATGATGAAGGAACTCCTGGTCAAAAAACTATTCTCATTGAAAAAGGAAGATGTAAAGGATTTTTATATGACAAATTGAATGCCAAGTTAATGAAAGTAAAATCAACAGGTAACGGCCGCCGCCAGTCATATCAGCACTACCCGATACCCAGGATGACCAATACTTTTCTTATGGCTGGTCAGGACAATCCTGAAGATATTGTTAAATCAATCAAGCACGGAATTTACATTTCTCGAATCGGAGGCGGCAACGTCACTCCTACTACAGGCAGGTTTGTTTTTTCTGTTCCTGAAGGATATCTTATCGAAGAAGGAAAAATTACAAAACCTCTTAAAGGTATTCAGCTCATGGGGAACGGCCCTGATGTCTTGAAAAATATTACAATGGTAGGACATGATTTAGAGATATGGGGCGGTGGAACCTGCGGAAAAGATGGTCAATCAAAACCTGTTTCGGATGGAAACCCCACTTTGAAAGTTTCTAAAATTACCATTGGTGGGGCAAAAATCAGAAGGGGATAAAGGAGGAAAAAATGGATTACAAAATAATTGCTGAAAAGGTTGTAAAGAAAGCACTTAAATTAGGGGTAGATGAAGCTGAAGCTTATCTCCAGAATAGCAGAGAATTCGAACTTAACATCAGGAAAGGTGAAGTCGAAACAATCAAACAAGCAACATCAAAAGGAATCGGCCTCACTGTTTATAAAGATAAGAAATTAGGTTTCTCTTATACTTCCGACTTCTCCTCTGATTCCTTGGATGAATTTGTTAAAAGAACAGTGGATCTTTCTCTTGTTTCTGATGCAAAATCTTGGAACGGTCTTCCTGATTTTGAGAAAAGAGAACAAAAAGATCTTGACCTTTGGGACCCTTCAATTTCCAAAATTGAAAACAGTAAAAAAATAGCAATAGCCAAGAAGGTAGAAAAGATCGCTCTCTCCTTCGATAAAAGAATTACAAACAGTGAAGGCGGATTCTACGGAGACTCAGACACGGAGATTATTATCGTTAACTCAAAAGACATTTCTCGCAAAATAAAAGGAAGCGGGGTTTACTTCGGAACTGGTGTCATTGCTGGTGAAGGAAATAACATGCAATCAGGATGGTGGAGCAGTGCAAAAACTCATTTCAAAGATTTAGACAATATTGAAGAAGTTGCCAAAAAAGCGGGTCAAAGAGCAGTGGAGAAGTTGGGAGCAAAGCCAGTAAAGACCCAGAAGGTTCCCCTTGTTCTCGACCGCTATGCAGCTCCATCTTTCTGGTACGGAATACTCTTTGCTATTAATGGAGACAGCGTTTTTAAAAAGACAACTTTCCTTACCGATTACCTCGTAAAGCCAATCGCTTCAAAACTTATCACCATCATTGATGATCCAACAATTGCCCGTCATATCGCCTCCCGTCCTTTTGATGGAGAAGGCAAAATCACCAGGAAGAATACATTGATTAAAGAAGGAATCCTTAAAATGTTTATCTATGATAGCCTCACTGCCCGCAAAGCTGGAGTAAAAGTCAACACCATGGCCAGAAGAAGTGGATACAAAAATCTTCCTTATGGAAGGTTCATAAATGTCATTGTTCAAAATGGAAAAACAAAAAGAGAAAAAATAATTTCTGGAATAAAAGAAGGATTCCTTGTTAAAGGATTAAGAGGTTTTGGCACAGATATTCCCACAGGAAATTTTTCTGTTGGCGCTTCGGGATTCTGGATAAAAAACGGGGAAATAGCTTTTCCAGTGGATGGAGTTACTTTAGGAGGTAATACCCTTGAAATCTTAAAAAATATAGAAGCAGTTGCTGATGATTTAGACCTGCGAGGTAGCTTAAATAGCCCTTCTTTCAAGGTGGCTGAAATAGCGGTTGGAGGGAAAAAATAATCAGCTTCTTCTGATAAATAAGAGGTTAACTCCTATTAAAAATTGAAAGGATATACAAAATGACTGAAGAAAAAGAAAAAAAGGAAAAAAAGGAAGTAAAGGATAAAAAAGAATCAAAAAACAAAAAAAAGGAAAAAGAAATAGAAAAAACAAAAGACAAAAAAGAAGAAAAAGAAGTAATAGTCCAGAAAGAGGATAAAAAAGAAAAGGAAGAAAAGAAGGAAGAGAAAGAAGAAAAAGAAGTAAAGCAAGAAAAAGAAGAAGTCAAAAAAGAAGAAAAGAAGGAAGAGAAAGAAGAAAAAGAGGAATTAAAAGAAGAAAAGGAAAAATCTGAAATAGAAAAACCGGCAAAGGAAGAAGTACCTGCTGAAACAGAAAAGGCTGCTGTTACTCCTACCCCCCCTCCTTCTAAGAAAAAAAAGATTAACAAAATGTCTCTTACGGAAATTGAAGATAAACTCAAAGAAGTCAAAGAGAAAATGGGAGGTTTTGACTCCAAGTATGCTCAGCAGCTTCTATGGAGAAAAGAGATTTTGAAAGCAGAAAAGAAAAAGTAGCTTTATCTGTTTGCAACAGGATTTGTAATCTTATTTTAAAAATATCCTCAACTGTCAATATAGTTCTGAACGTAAGCATCTTTTTTTCCGTGATAAGAGATAAAGTAGTCACAACGAGGGGTAGGCGGTTTGAAGGCACGCTCGCTTTGTTCCAGCGAGCCAAAGCGGCTCGATTCAGGCTTCGGGGTCAGACTTTGTCATCATGAGAGGCACGGCTCTACATTATGCTCTAGAAACATCCTTTCATGATAAAGTCTAACCCCAGAGGAACCGTGCCCGCTCAGCCTTCATACGACCTTGTTCACCGCCTAACCCCTCGCTTGTCCTTCACTAATCAAGGGAAAAAAGATGCTTACGTTCTGAATATAGAGATTTACTTTCCCCCTGTTTTTTGTTAGGATTATAAAAAATTTCAAAGGAGAAGATACAGTTGTTGAGTAAAGAAGAAAAATTAAAAATTATCGAGGAGCACAAAAATAATCCCTCTGACACAGGTTCACCAGAAGTCCAAATAGCTCTTATGACCCATAAAATCAACTATCTAAGCAAACACTTTGAAACTCACAAAAAAGACTTCCATTCTCGAATCGGACTTATGAAACTTGTTGGACAGAGAAAAAGGCTTTTAGAATACTTGAAGAAAGAAGATACAACTAGGTACGAAAACCTGATTAAAAAACTCAAGCTTAGGAAATAAAAATTCACTCCAGGAGTTAAAATGCCTCACAATGTTCACCTTGAAATAAATAATCAAAATCTTTCCATCGATATTGGAAAAGTCGGAAAACAGGCTGATGGTTCAGCCTTGCTTCGCTACGGAGACACAATTATGTTTGTCTCCGCCACTTCTAAGAAAGAAACAAAAGAAGAAAAACCCTTCCTTCCTTTAATAGTTGATTATCGTGAAAATACTTATGCTGCTGGAAAGATACCTGGAGGCTTTTTTAAACGGGAAGGCAGACCAACTGAAAGAGAAATTCTTGAAAGTCGTCTCATTGACAGGCCAATAAGATCTCTTTTTCCTGAAGGCTATTTTTACGATACTCAAATAGTTGCTCTCCTTCTTTCCGCTGATCTGGAAAATGAACCAGATACCCTAGGAATAATAGGTGCCTCTGCTGCCCTTTATTTATCAGACATTCCTTTTACCACTCCCCTCGGTGCTGTAAAAATTGGCTTTGTCAACGACGAATTTGTGATTAATCCAACAGTTAGCCAGCTCGAAAAAAGCCATTTTAATATGGTTGTAGCAGGAACAGAAGAAGGAATAGTTATGATGGAGGCAGGAGGAGTAGAAATTAAAGAAGAAACAATATTGAAAGCAATTACTTTAGCCCAAGAACCTATCAGAAAAATCATCCAACTCCAGAAAGATCTTTATTCAAAATTAAACATAAAAAAAAGAGAATTTAAGATTAAAGAAATAAATCAAGAGAAACATGAAAAAATCGAAAAAGAGATTTCTTCATCTTTATTAAAAACTATTCAAGCCAAGGATAAAAAATCCAGTGAAGAAGAAACAAAAAAAATACTGGATGCTTTGCTCGAACCCATCTCTGAAGAAAACGAAGATGAAATAAATGAAACCAAGAAAATTTTCTTTAATATCCAGAAAAAATTAGTAAGAGAACTCATCCTTAACAAAGGAAAGAGAGCAGACGGCAGAGATTTTGATGAAATAAGGCCTGTTTCTATCGAAGTTGGCCTTCTTTCTAGAACCCACGGTTCTGCCCTTTTCACCCGGGGCGAGACTCAATGTCTGTCTACTGTAACTTTAGGAACCTTTGAGGATGTCCAAAGATTGAATGGGTTAGGGGAAGAAGATGAAAAGAGGTTTATGCTTCATTATAATTTTCCCCCATTCAGTGTGGGAGAAGTCGCTTTTTTGAGAGGGCCTGGAAGACGTGAAATAGGTCATGGAGCCCTGGCTGAAAAAGCAATCCTGCCCTCTATTCCTCAGGATAAAGAAACTTTTCCTTATACTATTCGTATTGTTTCCGACATTTTAGAATCTAATGGCTCATCTTCTATGGCTGCTGTTTGCGGTGGAGTTCTTTCTCTGATGGATGCAGGGGTTCCTCTCTCCATGATTATTGCTGGAATTGCCATAGGGCTGGTCAAAGAAAATGATCGTTATGCAATCCTTACAGATATTGCTGGTCTTGAGGACCATCTTGGAGACATGGACTGCAAAGTTACAGGCACAGAAAAGGGTATCACTGCCATTCAATTAGATTTAAAGATCCCATCTATCCCAACTCAAATATTAAAAGAGGCCCTTGAAAAAGCCAAACAAGCCCGAATGAAAGTACTGGCTAAAATGAAAGAAGTTCTTCCCTCACCCCGGGCAAAACTTTCTCCTTATGCTCCACGTATTATCACTCTGGTCATAAATCCTGATAAAGTAGGTGAAGTCATCGGGCCAGGAGGAAAAGTTATAAAAAAGATACTCAGCGAAACCAAAGCAAAAATAGATATTGAAGAAAGTGGAAAAATAACAATTGCTGCCGCAGACATGGAAGCTGTAGAGAAAGCAAGACAGATAATAAGGGAAATTACAGTTGAAGCTGAAGTTGGAAAAACATATACAGGCAAAATTGTCAGGCTTGAGGATTATGGCGCCTTTGTTGAAATTCTTCCTAACATAGTCGGCCTCCTCCATATTTCTGAGATTGCTCATTACCGAATAAAAAGCATCAGGGATGTGCTTAAAATAGGGCAAACAATTCAGGTAAAAGTCCTTGATATCGGCGAGGATAATAAGATGAAATTAAGTAAAAAGGCTTTGGAACAAAATTCTAATCGCCGGGACGAACCTGACCGATTCTCTAACAAAAATAAATTTTAACCTCTATAAACAAAATTTAGCAAAAATGGCCAAAATTTCTTCTCAAAAAAAAGGTTTTACTCTAATTGAAATGCTGGTTACCCTTACTATCTTGGCAATTTTAGCAGGAGCGATTATGCCTCTGGCCAAAATTGCAGTCAAAAGAGAAAAAGAAATCGAACTAAGAAGAAGTTTAAGACTGATAAGAGAAGCCATAGATACCTACAAAAGGCTGGCTGATGAAAAAAAGATAGAGGTAGAAGAAGAAACAGAAGGCTACCCTCCTGACTTAGAAATTCTGATCAAAGGTGTCGAGCTCGAAGAAAATGGAGAGAAATCAACAACAAAAATTATTAAATTTCTAAGGAGAATCCCTAAAGACTCTATGACGAATTCCCTTGACTGGGGATTAAGATCCTACCAGGATGACTCTGATTCTACTACTTGGGGAGGAGAAAACGTCTACGATATATATACCAAAAGCCAAGCTACTGCCCTTGATGGAACCAAATATAAAGATTGGTAAAAATTTATAGGATGATGAGAAAAACAAACAGAAAAAAAGGTTTTACTCTTATAGAAATTTTAATAGTTTTTACTCTAATAGGGATTCTAGTGGGGCTGGGTATTCCTCAATATAAATACGCAACAAAAAGAGCCCGGGAAGCTGTTCTTAAAGAAGACCTTTTCCAGATGAGAAAATTAATAAATCAATATTATGTAGATAAGGAAAAATACCCCGTATCTCTCCAAACTCTAGTTGACGAATATTATCTAAGAGCTATTCCTATTGATCCTATAACCAGATCTTCAGAAACTTGGGTAGAAATTCAAGAGATTCCGTCTGTGGAAGAAATTGTAATTGATTTCCAACCAGGAGTTGTAGATGTCCGTTCTGGCTCAGACCAAAAGGCAATAGATGGGACACCTTATAATACCTGGTAATTTTAACCAGCTAACCTCCTCCATTAGAAGGAAAATAACTTTGAGAAAAGGTTATACTCTAATTATTCTTATAATAGCTATTTCTGTCCTAAGTATCGGACTTTTAGTAGCTATCCCTGTCTGGCAAACTCAAATCCAAAGAGAAAAAGAAGAAGAATTGATGTTCAGAGGCAAACAGTATGTTGAAGCAATAAGGCTTTATCAGATAAAATTCCCAGGAAGTTTCCCAAAAAATCTTGAAGAACTACTTGAAGAAAAATGCCTTCGCCATTTGTACAAAGACCCGATGACAAAACACGGAGAATGGAATGTCATTCTTCCTTATAAAAGAATGCCCAAGAGAAAGAAAAAGGCCGTTCAGAAAGTTCTGATAGTCCCTCTCAAGGCTCTTTCTTCTATTGATGCCCCAAGAGTTATCGGCCTTGTCAGTTCGTCTACCAAAAAATCCATAAAAATATATCTTAAACAAGTAACTTATGACAAATGGCTTTTTTTCTACGGTCAAGACCCTCAAAAAATGCCTGAGATAGTCTACTATGGTCAAGAAGAAGAGGACTGATGGACTCTATTCTCATCATTGCCGGTGAAAATTCAGGAGAAAAATACGGCGCCAGTCTTGTCCACCAGTCTAAAAAAATAAATCCCTCTTTCAATTTTTTCGGTATAGGGGGAAAACATATGTCAGCCGAAGGAGTAGAATTAATCTTCCCCACAGAGGACCTGGCTGTTGTCGGAGGAATAGAAATCTTATCCCATCTCCCAAGGATTAAAAAAATATTTAACCGGATCAAAAAAGAAGTCCAGGAAAGAAGACCGGTAGCTTCTGTTCTTATCGACTCTCCAGATTTTAATCTCCGTCTGGCAAAAAAGCTTAAAAAACTATCTGTTCCGGTGCTTTATTACATAAGCCCAACAGTTTGGGCCTGGAGAAAGGGAAGACTGAAAACTATAAAAAAAACAGTAGAGAAAATGTTACTTATTTTCCCTTTTGAAGAACAGATTTATGAATCTCAGGGAATCCCGGCAAGCTATGTAGGTCATCCCCTTACAGAAAGGATTAAAGTCACTTTTTCTAAAGAAAAATTCTTCCAAAAGCACAGATTAGATCCTCAAAAAAAGCTAATCACCCTGCTCCCAGGAAGCAGAAAAAGTGAATTAAAATACCATATGCCAGTGCTCAACAAGGCTCTTCAAAAGATAAAAAGTAAAATTCCAGCCCAATTCATCCTGGTTCCTGCTGAAAATATCGACAAACATTTCCTCTCCAACTTTATTCCCCAAGGCTTTAATGATTTGAAAATTTTATCTACTGACAGCTATGAAGCTATTGCTTCCAGCGAACTCGTTCTATCTGCCTGTGGAACTGCTAACTTAGAAGCTGCTCTCTTAGAAACTCCTCTCATTTCTTTTTATCGCCTTTCTCCTCTCACCTACTATGCAGGAGTCAAGTTCGTCAAAGTGAAAAATTACAGTATCGTAAATATTCTGGCAGGGGAAAAAATCATCCCGGAATTAATCCAAAAACACTTTTCTCCAGAAAACATACTCCAAGAAACAAAGAAAATCCTTTTTTCTGAAGAAACAAGATCAGAAATGATATCAAATTTCAGAAGGATAAAAAAAATCTTAGGCAACCAAAAAGCATCTCTAAATGCAGCTAGAGAATTAGATAAAATTATAAAAGCAAAGAGGACTGCCCTTTAATTCGCTGTTATCCATTCCGCAGAATGTAAGATCTGCTCTACAAGCGTGACCTCTGATTCTGGGAAGGCAGAAAGAGCAGCTCGCCCAGTAAAATATGCGCCTGGCTCAGATTGTCTTTCTCATCCGGAGCGCACAGTGCTCTACCGGGTGATGTTTCATTATTTCGAGGAGTTTCTCAGAGAGTATGAGAACCGCTTTGAGAGAGAATATGGCTTTTTTCGTCCTGTAATCCAGGAGGTTCTTAGACTTCACCTTCCATCTTTATTTATATTGTATTTTTGTAATAAATGCATCATATTCCCCTCGATTTTTTTTCTGAATAGCCTTTTTCTTGGGGAAATTTTTTGAATCAGTTTTTCCAGTCACATACACTGTTCCCTGGGCATCTACTGCTATCCCATAACCAGTCTCATAAGAAGAGCCGCCCAGGTAGGTGGAAAAGAAAAAACTATTACCTTTCCGATGTATCTTGCAGATGAAAGCATCAGAAGATCCAGCCATATTTTTCTGAAATGAGTTTATATTGGGAAAATTTATCGAGTAGGTTTCGCCTGTTATATAAGCAGCACCTTTAGAGTCAACTGCTATAGCGTAACCCCTATCCTTATCATTGCCACCAAGGTATGTAGAATAAACAAGTTTATTTCCCTTCTGTTTTATCTTGGCAATAAAAATATCATATCCGCCTGCATTTACTTCTTGCAAGGGATTTTGAGTGGGAAAATCAGTCGATTTTGTATCTCCAGTCACATAAGCAGCGCCTTTGGAATCAACTGCTATTCCTCTACTATTATCCCAATCAGAACCGCCCAGGTAGGTGGAATAAAGGAGACGGTTACCCTTCTTATGTATTTTACAGATGAAAGCATCAGAATATCCAGCAATGTTTTCCTGAAATGGCTTCTTCTTGGGAAAATTTTTCGAGGAGGTAGTGCCTGTTACATAAGCTGCACCTTCAGAGTCAACTGCTATGCCATGAGCAATATCACCCTCATCCCCGCCAAGATAAGACGAATAAACGATTTTTTTCCCTTGAGGATGTATCTTGGTGATAAAAGCATCCCAAGGATAAGTGGTCTTTCCTCCTTTATAAATCTTCTGGAAGGCTTTCTTGAGAGGAAAATCCGCGGAAGTTGTACCACCAGTCACATAAGCAGAGCCTCTGGAATCTACAGTGACACCCGTACCCCAATCTTGACCACTGCCGCCCAAAAAAGAAGAGAAAACAAGCTCACTTCCATCTGGACTTATCTTGGTGATGAAAACATCATCTATGCCTTTATACTCTGTCTGAAAAGGATTCTTGATGGGGAAATCCGAGGAATTAGCTTTTCCTGTAACATAAGCAGAACCCTTGGAGTCAATGGCTAAATCATGGGTGTAATCATCACCATGACCACCCAGAAAGGTTGAATAAACGAGACCACTGCCTTCAGGATTTATCTTGGTGACGAAGGCATTCCTGTTATTACCTTTATATTTCTCCTGAAAAGGATTCTTTGTAGGGAAATTCGCAGAGCAAGTCCACCCTGTTATGTAAACCGCCCCTTCGGAATCCACTGCAATACCATAACCACTATCATATTTTTTCCCACCCAAATAAGTCGAATACACTAAAATGACCGGGTCGATGACTAATTCATAATCCTTGTTATACTTCTTTACTTCAATTCCATAGGTGTTTTCCTCTATTTCATGAAACAAGCCCTCAATGTAAACTTTCTCTCCATCTATATATTGATAACATTCGGGTTTTTTGTGTTTTAACTCACCAAATCCTGTTTCCACAGCGAGATTTTGCTCTCCATCAATTCGCGTCTCTTTTACCCCTTCTAATAAAAATCTTATGTCGGAAACCTCCCCACCGGGTTTAACAATCCAGTCATATTCCATTTGCTCTTCAACACCATAAACTTTGAAATTGATATTGGGATAGAGTTCTCTGTATAAAACCGCTTTTGAAGTCGGAACATTGACCCTCCATTTTGATTCATCATTTCCAATGAAATAGTTTACTTTATATTCTGAAAAATCTAAGGGAATTACCTTTGGGTTCTGGTTGACATTGAGAAAGACAAGTTTAGATATATCGCGCTCAAATGTTTCTTCGGCAATGCTTGCTTTGGCTGTTTTTTGTTTCTGTAGGTCAGAATATTTACTCCATTCACTATCAAATACCAATCCATTCTTCGTCAACCACAGAGTATACCCAGAAGTTTTTGCATAGAAGAGCGCACGATTACCAACCTGACCTTCATTTAAAACAAAATAGAGAGGTATCCTTCCGTAATCAAGATTTACCTCTCTGTTTATCAAACTATCAGGAAACCCCATTACCTGCCGCAACCCAAGATCTTTAACTTGAGTAACAGGACTATGGATTAAAAGAAATCCAAACAAAACGAAAAGAAAAAGAATTTTTAAAACAGATTTAACCATTAATGGCCTCCTCTTCCTTTTTTAGATTATTAAATATTAAAAGCTTTGGTTTTTGTGTTTACTGAATTTATTCTTGTTATTATTAAATTTCCACCCGCATACATCTTTTTTCACATATATCACAAAGAAATCTTGTTGTCAAAAATAGAGAAATCGTTGGCAAGGCAAAGCAAAGATGACTGCCTTTTAATTCGCTGTTATCCATTCCGCAGAATGTAAAGCCTGCTCTATAAGCGTGACCTCTGATTCTGGGAAGGCAGAAAGAGCAGCTCACTCAGTAAAGTAGGCGCCTGGCTCAGTTACTACATATGAGGTTTTTAATTACTTGCCTTCTATCTCGTCAGCCAGATCAGTTGCATCAAAGAGTTTTCGGAGCGCCTCAATTATATAGGCACTGTGAACAGCAACAGCCCGATTTTTCGCTTCGTCATAAACAAAACGCCCAGGAAGGCTTTCGATATTCCCGTCAAATATCAGCCCCACCAGCTCCGCTTGTCTATTGATTACAGGGGAACCCGAATTGCCACCAATGATGTCGCACGTACTCACAAAATTCACCGGTGTTGAAAGGTCGAGCTTGTCTTTTCGGTCCCAGTATCTCTGAGGAAGGGCAAATTCACCTTTTTTGCCAAAACTTATCGAACGGTCAAACAGGCCATAAAGAGTTGTCTTGAAAGGTGCCTTAGTTCCATTCATTGGGTAGCCTTTGGCCGCACCATACGAAAGGCGCAGCGTAAATGTTGCATCAGGATAGGCCGTTTTTCCGTAGACGGCAAAGCGCACCTTGGCAATCTTTTCACTGGCTGCCGTAAGCACGCTCTCAACATTCTCGCGGTACCATTTTTCTTCTTTCCGCTTCATCGGTTCGAGCTTCCGGGCCAGAACAATGAGGGAGTCACGGGATTTTTCCACGGCTTCTTCACCGCCCTCAATCAACGACTTGCGGAAATCTGCGCTGCCCAGCCGGCTGTTGTTGATCAAATTTTTAGCCACAATTTTGGGAGAACTCCCGTTCAGTACGAGCTTAAGAAATCCATCATCAGAACCCAGCTCATCCAATGACCACTGAATCCCCTCAGCCAGGAGGGTCTCTTCCAAATCTTTGTAGATCGGTGCTGGTGAAAACAGGTAGAACCTTAATTCTTCCAGTTCAGAATCGTGGTATCCTGGAAGCCTTTCCCCATCCGGCTTCTTTACTTCGACCACATAACGTACTATAGTCGAGGCAAAGTTTGCCATTCTGGAACCTACAAGCCGGCGGTAAAACCGCTCTTTGGCAAGCCCGGCATTTTTCTTGATTACCCCGGAAATCTTCTCCCAGGCGCTTCCATATTTTTCTTGCCATTCGTGATTGGCCGCCACCAGCTTCCTGAAATCATCTTCCTCATTTTTGCGCTTTGCCATGAGGTCTTTATCCTGAAGCCCTTGCAATTCGCCTGTCAGCGCTTTTTTGGCATTTTCCAGGCCGAATATCCGGATCAAAGCGCGGCGTTCCTGCTCTGTTCCTTTTTTGGAATATCCCCGTAGGGTCTGAATGTATTTCTCGATGTATTTTAAAATCATGGGATAATAAATGTCTCTCTGGAATTTAAGCCGCGTGAACGTGTACAGCCGGTCCGTGGAACCCGGGTTTCCGGAGACAAACACCAGGTCTCCTTCCTCAACGCCCTTCGTGTTCCAGCGCAGATAGTGCTCATTTTTTACAGGCTTATCGTTTTCATAGACATGAAAGAAAGCCATATCAAGGTCGTACCGTGGATACGTAAAGTTATCGGAATCACCTCCGAAGTAAGCAGCCTGCCGTTCCGGAGCCATGACCAGACGGACATCCGTATATTTTTTATAGCAATACAGCCAGTATTCTCCGCCGTGATACAAGCTAACGATATTGGACCGCAGTCCGGTTTTATCCAGACTTACTTTTTCAATCCTGGCAATTTCCGCTCGCCTGGCTTTGAGAGCCTCAGCATCACTCATTCCTTCTTTTACCACAGCCTGGACTTTCTTAGTGACCTCTTCCATTGAAATTAAAACATTAATTTCCAGGTCAGGACATTTTAGCTCCTTGTCTCTGGCAGGCGCAAAAAAACCAGTGGCCACATAATCCCTTGCAGCCCCTGAAATCTTCTGCAGCTGACCGACAGCAACGTGGTGATTCGTCAGCACCAAACCGTTGGGACTGATAAATGAACCCGATCCCCCGTCCATGAACCTCACGCTGGAAAGCTGTACATGATCGAGCCACTCCTTTGTCGGTGTAAAACCATAGCGTTCCTTGAGCTGTTTGAGTGGCGGGTTATCAAATGTCCACATTCCTTCGTCAGCAAAAGTTTGTAAATTTCCAGAAAAAACTTGCAGTAAAAAGAATCCAAGAAGCACTGCAAGTCCATACCTAAGGCACTTATTTTTCTTCATGTTTCACCTCTCTTTCATAATGGTAAAAAAACAGTATAAAGAATCCCCGGTTTTTATTCAATTTGATTCAAAAATTCATGTATGATATATATTTCACCAAGCAAAAATAGATAAAAATGTCTTTTTTGAGACTGAAATTGCCTCCTCCTAAGAAAATATTAAGTATTGTTTTGATAATTTTTATCCTCATTGTTCTTTGCCTCAAAGTGAGAAACAAAAATGATTATAAAAGATTCACCAGGAATCAACTATATGGAGGAGATGAGCTTAAATATTTGCGGATGGTTCATTCTCTAGCGACGGATGGTAATCTAGAACTTTCGAATCTTCAGGGATTTGAAGAAGATACAAAAAATAAAGATAAGTCGCCTCTCTTAGATTCTCAAAAGTCTGTCGATCTCTATTTAACCGGAAAGGATGGAGGAATCTACTGCCTCCACCTGCCTGGAGTATCTTTTTTAATCTTACCCGCCTACCTCCTTGATTCCCGCTTTTTTCCTAACAATCCCGAAAGAGCTCCAACAAGCCTTCCTTATTTACCCAATAAACTCTATTTTACCCGATTATTGTTGATTCTAACGGCCATTTTAATAATTTTCCTTCTTTTTAGATTCCTTTGTAATCTATTTAATTCGTTATTTTTAGGAGTATTTCTAATTCTTCTTTATATCCTCAATTCGCCTTTTCCATCCTATATTTTCAAAATTTATCCTGATTTCTTGGCTGCACTCTTTTGTTTGTTTGTTTTAAATGCCATTTTTTATCCTTTTAAGAGCAGAATAGTCAACGATATCTTAATCATCCTGGGTATAGGATATTTGCCCTGGTTTCATCAAAGATTTATCATATTGTCCTTGGGACTGTACTTTGCCTATATTTTTTATAGAAGAACAGGAAAAATCAATTTTAAGAAAATTTTCATCTTAAGTATTATCCTTTTTATATTAAGCTTACCCTATTTTTATTATTTTTACTCAATTACAGGAAATCCTTCACCACTCAGCACCTCAATGCTCTACGGAAAAGTTCATGCTCGGTGGAATACTTTTCCCATGGGATTTTTTGGCCACTTTTTACATCCAAGATCAGGTTGCATCTGGATTTTTCCCTGGACTATACTTTTCTTTTTTGGAATTTACTGGGGCTTTAAAAAGGACTGGAAGCTAACTACTGCTCTTCTTCTTATTTTCATTCCTTATTATTTGATTTGTTGTGCTGCAATTCCTTGGGGAGGAGGAAATTTGCCTCCACATCGATTTTTATTAGCCATATATCCTCTTTTCTTAGCATTTAGCACCATCACCATTCAAGACCTTTTCCAGAAATTTTCGTATCCTAAATTAATTTTCTACCTTGTTTATTTTTTCATCATTTTTTTGAATAAAAAATTCTGGTTTATCAAATTTTATTTTAACCAAAGCTTGATGACACCTGCTGACTTTATCTATATCATAAAAAGTATGATCATAATTTTCTTTCTTTATATCTCCATTTTCTTAGGCGAAAGATTTTTATTCTTTAAGGGCGATAGAAATATTACAGATATAATCTGATTTAAAAAATGACTATCTCTATTCTTGCTTTACAAGCAGTTTTATTTAATAGCTTCAATAACCTCTAAGGCCAGCTCGTATCTACCAAGGGGAGGGCTGATCTGAATGCCCTCAACCTCGCCTTTTATGGCCGTTAAAGTTTCTCGAGCAATAGCAATCCCTTCCTCTCTTGCCCATTCTGGTCCCTTGTCTTGAGCCTGTCTCATCCTCTCCATTACTTCTTTAGGAACAATCGCTCCAGGAACTTCGTTGTGCATGAACTCAGCATTTCGCAAGCTGTTCAATGGCCAGATACCTGCCAATACAGGAATTCGATAATGGCTTACTCTTTTTAGAAAATTCTCAAGGAGACTGATGTCAAAAACAGGCTGGGTAATAGCAAATTCAGCTCCGGCATTTACTTTCCATTTAAATCGAGATATTTCGTAGTCCAGATTAATAGCGCCTGGATTGGCTGCAACTCCTATAAAAAAACCAGTCGGCTTGCTTAATTTTTTCCCGCCTATATCAATACCCTGATTGAGGCAGCTAATCACATTTGTAAGACCAATGGAATCAACATCAAAGACAGCAGTAGCATCTGGATAGTCTCCAAGTTTAGGAGGATCTCCAGTTATTACCAGAACATTTTTTATTCCATGAGCACATATGCCAAGAAGATCAGATTGCATGCCTAATAAATTTCTATCCCGGCAAGCATAATGAAGAATTGTTTCCATTTTTGCCTTTGTGCTCAAAATAAAAGTCAGAGCCATTGAACTCATTCGAGCGCTGGCTCTTGGCCCATCTGGAATATTAACGCAATCTACACCAGAGCTCTTGAGGAATTTCGCTTTTTCGATGGCCTGAGAAGGATCAAAACCCCTAGGAGGAACAATTTCAATACTTATTACAAATTCTTTATCATCTAATTTTCGGGCTAGTTCAGATTTATCTCTTTTTTTAACTCTTTTCTCAGTTTCCTTTTTTTCCCTTAGAGGAACGACTTGAATAATCTTTCTTTCAGGCGGCTGAAGGGCTTTGATAGCGGCTCTAATTGCTTTTATATGGGAAGGGGTTGTTCCACAGCATCCTCCCAAAATTTTAACGCCACTTAGAATAAATCTCTTTGCATACTCTGCCATATATTCTGGGGAGCATAAATAAAGATTCCTTCCTTCTACTTCTCTTGGAATTCCTGCATTAGGCATAGCTGATAAAGGAACTGATGTCAGTGAAGCCATCTTCTCAATGCATTGAAGCATGGCAGCCGGACCAACGCTGCAGTTTAGACCGATGACATTAGCTCCCCATTCTTCAAGCTTTTTAGTAAAGACTTCTGGTTTGGTACCATAGAGACTATTTCCATCCTCATCAATGGTCATTTCAGCCACAATCTCTAAATCTCGGTTGATTTTTTGAATTGCTTTTATAGCTTGTTGAATCTCGTTTAAATCAGAAAAGGTTTCAAGAATGAAAAAATCCACACCACCTTCTAAAAGGGCCTCAGACTGCTCGCTGAAGGCATTTTCTGCTTCCTTGACTGAAGTAGACCCCCAAGGTTCAATCTTTAATCCTAAAGGCCCTATAGAACCTGCCACATAAATATTTTCACCTGCTTCCTCTTTGGCTAAGATAGCACCTGTACGGTTAATCTCAGTAACTTTATCGTCTAATCCATACTTCTTCAGTTTGTACTGATTAGCACCAAAGGTATTTGTCTCGATAATATCAACTCCACTCCGGATGTATTCACTATGAACCTCTCTTACTACTTCTTGATTTACAAGATTGAGCTCATCAAAACAAGCATTGATATAAACCCCTTTATTGTAGAGCATTGTACCCATTGCCCCATCACAAAGGAGAACTTTCTCACGAATTAAATCTATAATTTTGTTTCTAATTGTAAATCTCCTTCAAAGAACTCTTGAAATATATTTTCAAAAAATTATAATAGCTCATAATACATAAAGTCAATTCTCTCAATGGAGGAAAAAATGAAAAAGGTTTTGATTTTAATTTTAATTTTAGTCTTTATGCTAATTTCAATTAGTACCTTTGGACAAGAAAATGAAATTCTTAAGCTTAAGGAAAAAATTATAGAAATTCAAAACAGAGGAGAACTTGGCTTCAAAAACTTTACTCTCTGCTCAAATATCATCTCTTTCGCCTCTTTTGTCCCCCTTCCTGAACCAGTTATTAAGAAAGATGGAGAATTACTAGTTTATTTTGAGCCTTTAAATGTTTTTACCAGCAAAAAAAACGGCCTCTATGAAATCTGGTATACCCAAGATATGTCCGTGCTGACTGCAGAAGGAAAAGTTATCTATGAAAAAGAAGATGCTTTAAGCTTTCATTACACCACAAAATCCCCTGTAATGGATCTCTTTGCTACTAATACTATTACCTTGACTGGCCTTGCCTCTGGAAAATATAAATACAAAGCAACCCTTAAAGATAAACTCAGAAATAAAACAGCAGCAAAAATCGTTGACTTTGAAGTCAGGTAGAAAATTTAGCTGGCAATATAAATTCAATTTTGTCAAAAAGTTTCAGCTTGTTTTTATCAACACTTCCTGCTTTAAGTTCCAAGACAAATATCGCCGGGATAGAAGAAGAATAAGAAGGGCAAGGTGATTTTTTACAGGGAGGAACATGGATTTCTATATGGACAATTCTTTTGTCTTTGTCCAGCCAGAGAATATCTAAGGGAAATTTCATGTTTTTCATCCAGAAAGTATGAATTCTTTCTTCCTCAAGAATAAAAAGCATTGCCTGATCAAAATTAATTTTATCCCGGAACATTAACCCCAGCTGTCTTTCTTTTTCTGTTATTGCTAATTCAGCAATAAGAGAAACTTCATTGGGAAGAAAAACTTTTATATATTTTTTTGATGATGGAACAGCAGAAATGAACATTAAAAATATCAAAAGAAAAAAAATACTCATGCCTTTAAATAAAGATGCTTTAGATAAGATTTTTTGCTTATTTTCCTTATATTCAATCATTTAGTGGACGGAAATCAAAGGAACAAATCGGACAGGAAGAAGTTTTTTCTTTTTTAATTTTTTCTTCTCTCTAATCATAAGCACCAATTCCTGGAACATGGAGCCAATAGGAATAATCATCTTTCCTGAGAGCTTAAGCTGCTCTTGTAATGCCTTTGGAATCTTGTCTGGGGCTGCAGTGACAACAATAGCATCAAAGGGACTTTGTTCACTCCAACCTAAAGTCCCATCGCCAATTTTAAAAAAAATGTTCTTATAGCCTAACTTATTTAATACTTCCTGAGCTTGTTGAGAAAGAGACTCAATTATTTCAACTGAATACACTTCTCTGACAATCTCGGCCAAGATAGCAGCCTGATATCCTGAGCCAGTACCTACTTCAAGAACTTTCTCCTCTCCTTTTAACTGGATGGCTTCCGTCATGTAGGCAACAATGTAAGGCTGGGAAATGGTCTGCCCCTCTCCTATTGAAAGCGGTTCATCCTGATAGGCATAAGACTGCATATTTTTTGGAACAAACAGATGACGAGGAACCTTCTCCATAGCCTTGAGAACAAATTCATCTCTTATTCTTCTCGCTTTAATCTGCTCGGCAACCATTCTCTTTCTCTCTTCCTTAAAATTTCTTTTCATCTTCTTCTTTTTTAATTTGCTTAGATGTTAATATAAAGAGCAGAATCACTAAGATGAATTATTCAGGCTAGTAAGCCCTGGCAAAATAAACTATGTTCTTTGCCTTTTCCCGACAGCAAATACACTTTCCATCAATTTCTCTCTTCTTTTCATTCAAAGGAACAACGCGAATCGTTAGCATTGTTTCTTCTTTAATCTTATCCTCACAGGCCTGGTTACCACACCAAAAGGCTTTAACAAATCCCTTCTTTGATTTGATTGTATCATTAAGGTCATCATAACTAAAAACTTCACAGGTATTTTCCTTTTGAAATCTGAGGCTTTCCTCTAACATAGAATGTTGAATTTCATTTAGTATTTCTGGTATCCTTTTGTTTACCAAATTTAAATCAATAGACTCTTTACGTCCTGTATCCCGCCTGATGGTAAGAACCTGCCCTGCTTCTATATCTCTGGGACCAATCTCAATCCTTAAAGGAACTCCCCTCATTTCCCATTCAGAAAATTTCCACCCCGGAGTAAATTCTTCTCTGCTATCCAATTTTGTCCTCACTCCTTCATCTTTTAACTTCATATTGACAGCCTCGGCGTGCGGTAGGATGTTTTCTTTCCAATTACCCACAGCAATAGGAACAATAACAACCTGAAAGGGGGCTATTCTAGGAGGGAATCTAAGTCCAGAATCATCACCATGAGCCATAATCACAGCCCCGATAAGACGAGTTGACACTCCCCACGATGTTTGCCAGACATATTGAAGGTTCTGATTTCTGTCCTCAAACCTGATATTAAAGACTTTAGAAAAATGCTGACCTAAATTATGGGATGTTCCCATCTGAAGAGCTTTGCCATCAGACATTAAAGCTTCAATAGCATAGGTCTCTAATGCTCCTGCAAATTTTTCTCTCTCTGTCTTCTTTCCTGAAATTACAGCAATGGCCAAATCTTGCTCAACAAACTCTTTATATAGGGAGAGAATCATCAATGTTTCTTCTTGGGCTTCCTCATAAGTTTCATGAGCAGTGTGGCCTTCCTGCCAGAGGAATTCTGTCGTTCTTAAAAAAGGCCTTGTCACCTTTTCCCAGCGGACAATATTGGCCCACTGGTTAATCAATAAAGGTAAATCCCTCCAGGATTTGATCCATTTGGAATACATACTACAGATAATTGCTTCAGAGGTTGGCCGGACAGCCAGTCTCTCTTTTAACTCCTCCGTGCCTCCTTGAGTTACCCAGGCAACTTCTGGAGCAAATCCTTCTACATGCTCAGCTTCTTTTTCTAAATAGCTTTCTGGAATAAACAAAGGAAAATAAGCATTTGTATGACCTGCAGCCTTAATCCTCTTATCCATGAGTTGCTGTATGTTTTCCCAGATAGCATAACCATAAGGACGTATTACCATCATCCCCTTCATCGGGGCGTAATCAGCTAATTCAGCCTTCCTTATTATCTCCACATACCATCTTGAAAAATCAGCACTCTTTGGGGTTAGTTTCTTAATAAATCTTTCTTCTTCATTCACCTCTAACTCCACTTATCCAATTCTTTTTTCATTCTATCCACAGGCAGTTTTTTTGTCAAGGAATGACTCCAACTATTTAATTATTAATAAGTTACTTCCTAAACAAAGATCCTTTTTTCTCCTCTTGAATTATCTTTTAAGAGTAGAAAAAAAGAGCTTAAAGGTGATAGGAATTTCAAAAAAATTCACCCCTCTTTTCATCTGAAAGGGCGATTGACCCCAAAAAAAAATTGCGTCATTATAACAAAAAATCTAAAAGGAAACAGAAATGTTAAATATTCCTTCTATCCAAAATGTCATTAAGCCCAATAAAATTGAGCAGGGTTTCAAACTTCCTCTTTTTACCATAGTAATAGGAAGGAATGCTGAGGGAAATTTTTTTTCAGAAAACACACTTCTTTCTTACATAAGTCACCAAGGAGCTTCTTTTTATTTAAAAACCCCAGTTTCTTTCGGCACTAAACTTAAACTAACAATTGACCTGCCATTAAAGCTTGGAGACAAAAATCTAAAACTTTTTATTCAAGGTAAAGTGGTCTTTGTCGAAGCTGTTAACAATGACAATTCTCAATGGCGAGTTTCAATTAAATTTAGAAATAACTATAGGATTAAATAATAATTAGTCTTATATCTCACCTTTTTCGATGATAATAATTAAAAAATTATCACCCCAAAATTCATCCTTAAAGGTTATTGACCGATTCAGCTGACTCTGTAAAATTATATCTTCAAATGAACCTTGAGAAATCCCGCAATAAACACCTGAGTTCTAACTCATTTAAAAGTGCTAATAAAGATCGCTGTTTTGAACTTCCTCTTCTTATTCTTGTGTCAGGAATTGATGCAGTAGGAAAGGAGTTTCAAGAACAAACTGAACTCTCTTCTATAAGCTCCCAACAAGCGACTTTCAGACTTAATTCTGGGATAACTATTGGCTCAAAGCTAAATTTATGTCTTGATATCCCTCAGACTAATATCCTGGAAAAGCCGTTAAAACTTTTACTCTCTGGGGCAGTTATTTATATAAAAGCAGAAACAAACAGAAAAAAAAATCAGCTTATTTCTATTAGATTAGAAAAAAAATACAAAATTCGAACCTTATCTTCAAAAACATATTAACCTAGGTTAAATCAAGAAGAAATATTCAAAGATAATCCCTTCTTTTTAATTTTTACCTTTCTTGCCCTTGACAATGAATTTTTGTTTTTATAACATAACTCAATAAAAAAGGGTAACTAGTTGATAAATCATAAAGAAAACAAAATAAAAGCCACCAAAGAATTAATGATTGAGAGAAAATTATGAATAAAAAGAATTCTCCTCTTAATAAAGAAAAAATAATCAATGTCTTAATATTCTGTCCCTCGGAATTAATCCTTTCTGGCATTTTAAAAGTTCTTGAACCTATTTCTGATATTAAAATAAGCAATATCGAAAAAAATACTATTGATCTTTTTATGGACTCGATAAAAAAATTAAAACCCAATATCGTTCTTTTCGCTTACACTGAGCCCTTACCTAATATTAGGGAAATTTGTAAGGCAATAAGAGAAATTTCAAAGGTTCAAACAAAATTTCAGTTATTGCTTTTAGGAAATATTCCCTCTCATGAGGAAATAGTAAGCCTCATGAACTCTGGAGCAAGAGGATATTTCGACCTGAATGACCCTTCAGACCAATTACCTGATGCAATCCGTATTATTGACAAGGGAGAAATATGGCTTCCTCGGGATAAAATGAGCAGCATCATGGATCGTATTATTTCTGTTGTGGGTAAAGACTTAAAAGAAAAAACTCTTGATCAGCTTACTCCGACTGAATTTCAAGTCTTAAGGCTTATTGGCCAAGGTAAAAGTAATGATGAAATAGCTGAAGCACTCTTCATAAGCAAAAATACAGTAAGATCCCACATTAAAAGCATCTATGCCAAGTTAGATACCCATAGTCGACTTCAACTTGCTTTATATGCTATTAACTCCGCCCTTTTTTAAAACAAAAAAATAAAGGTAAAAATGGCAAAAAAATCAGCATTGAGAAAAACTCCCAAGAAAATAATTCCAGACACAGATCAAATCTTATCTGAGACAAAAATCAACCGCCGAAAAGAATGGCGATTTGATATTCCTCTATCTGCAATAGCTGAAGGCAAGCTTCCAAAAGGGAAAAAATTCAAAGAAAATACGACCTTGGATAACATCAGTTCTGGAGGAGCTTATTTTTGTCTTGATTCAGGTGTAATCGTTGGCTCAAAAATTAATTTGGTTATAGATCTGTCTAAAAAATTAACCAAGGGAAAAAATTTTAAGCTCTATCTTGGGGGAATAACCGTTAGGCTCGAAGAACAAAACAAAAAAGGGAAAAAACAGGGTGTGGCAGTCCGCTTTTCCAAAAAATATAAAATCATTCCTAAAGAAGAAAAGAATTTAAAAAGTTAGACTGAAATTAAAATTTCCAAATTTTCCCAAGTTTTTGACTTATCTTTTTTATTACAATTTATTACAAAAAAGTATTTTATTTTCTTAAGAATAACTTGATGTTAATAGTAGCCTTAACCGGAGGAATTGCCACAGGAAAATCTGTGGTGGCAAAAACCTTAGAAGAATTAGGTTGCTATGTTCATTATGCAGATAAGATTGCTCATCAGCTTATGGAACCAAAAAAACAAGTTTGGAAAAAAATTGTTGCTCATTTCGGCAAAGAAATCCTTAATCCCGATAAGACAATTAACCGTACTAAATTAGGCACCATTATTTTTGCTAAGGAGAAAGAGCGAAACTTCCTTAATAAACTTATTCATCCTCTTGTTCTTGAAAAAAAAAAGAAAACTATAAAAAAGCTCAATAAAGAAGGTCATTACAAAATATTTATCTCTGATGCAGCTTTAATCATAGAATCTGGTTTTGCCAAATTTTTTGACAAGATTATTGTCGTTATCTGTAACGAAAAAACCCAGATAAAAAGGTTGAGAGAGAGGGATAGTATTAGCCAAAAACAAGCCCTAAAAAAAATCAGGGCGCAGATGCCATCCAAAAAAAAATTGAAGTATTCAGACTATATCATTGATACCTTAGGCTCTTTGCGCCATACAGTTGAACAAACAGAACGAGTATTTAGAAGTCTGATGTTAGACTATGAAATGAAATGTGGAATTGGCAAAGAATAAAAACAGTTAGCTGCTTTCTGATACTAAGGCAGCAGCAAGAAGAGGAATCATTATTTCATGGTGGCCTATAAAATAGAATCCTTTTCCTTTTTCCGCCACTGGTCTCCTGACAACATTCTGGTAAGGACGGTACTGGTAGATAAAATCAAAAACAGCAGTAACAAAATCTTCAAGACATAAACCTTTATTCCTGACGAAAGATACAGCTTTGAGAAAAACTTCAGGCAAGATCACAGCTGACCCGATATTGATAAATATTCCTCCATTCTCAAGTCCTTCCAACAAAGAACAAAAAAGAAAAAAATCTTTAAGGGATGTTTTTCCCAATGCTTCTCCCTTTGATTCTGGAGAATAATGAATGGTATCCGTCCCTAAAGCAACATGAACTGTGGAAGGGATACTAAGCTTGTAAGAAACGCCTAAAAGGCTTAAATCTTTATAGGGGAAATCAGAAGAAGCTATCATTCTCCCTACCGCCTCTCCCAGGCCAAGACCCTCTTCTGCCCCAGAATTTATGGCCCCATTCAACATCTCTCCAGTTTCTTGAGCCATCCCAAATTGGCCCTTTTTAAGCTGAATGTCCACATCCTCAGAAGTTTGACCCCTGAAAGCAACCTCAAAATCATGAATTATACAGGCACCATTTAGTGCTAAAGCTGATATCCAGCCTTTCTTCATCAGGTCTATCAATATTGGATTCAAACCTACTTTAATTACATGTGCGCCCAAAGCAAAAATGATAGCCCTTTTCTTTTCCTTTGCTTTCTTCATTAAATGAAGGAATTGTTTAAAATCTTTGGCCGCCAAAATATCAGGAAGACTCCCAATGAATTGATCTATGGAGGTTCTTTCTCTCAATATATGAGCAAAGTTTTTTACATCCACTTTGCTTTTTCTTGACTTAATAGAGTAAGTCCTCAAACCCTCAGGAGAAAGATACTTATATTTGTCTTTACTCATCTATCAAATGACCCAGTCTAATCAACATTTGAAAAATGCAAAAGAAAAGGAGGTTTGGAACAAAAGAAAAAAATTTGGTATTTTTTTCTATAATTTTTTCAATTCTTGTCCTGCTCGAAACTTAATCCTCTTTCCTTCAGTAATTTTGATTTGCTTCTTCCGGCGAATGTCTCTTCCAAAACCAGTCTTTTTAGGTACAACTTTAAAGCTTGAAAATCCTCTTATTTCAATTTTTTCTTCCCTGACAAGAGCATCTTTTAAAGAATCAAGAATAGTCTCAACGATTAATAATGATTTTGCCCTGGTTAATTCTGACTTTTTTTCGATAGCAAGGGCGATATCATTCTTAATCATTCCCATCTCCTTTAAATCATGATGAATAAAATATAATTAATTTATTGAAGATAAAAAGTCAAGATAAATTATTGATAAATTATTGACTTGCCATTAGATAGTCCATATAATAATTTTAGAGTGAAAAAAGGAATTTTTATATTCTCCCTTGTTTTAATTTTTCCCTTCCTAAGTCAGGCTTCTATCTTCAAAATAACCATCAATGCTCCTATTCATCCTATAACTTCAGAATACATTCGTAATACTATCGATAAGGCTGATAAGGAAAATGCCAGTCTGATAATTATGACCCTTAATACTCCTGGCGGTCTGGATACTTCCATGAGAGAAATTATAGAAAAAATCTTAAGCTCAAAAACTCCTATAGCTGCCTATGTGAGTCCCAGTGGCTCTCGATCTGCCTCGGCCGGTTTCTTCATTGCCATAGCCTGTGATATTTTCGTCATGGCTCCAGGAACCAACACAGGGGCAGCTCACCCTGTTGGAATATCAATGACTGGCCAATCAATAGATAAAACTATGGAAGAAAAAATCACCCATGACGCCGCCTCTTATATAAAAACTCTGGCTGAAAAACGGGGAAGAAATGTCAAATTGGCTGAAGATGCTGTCAGAAAAAGCTTATCTTACACTGAAAAAGAAGCCTATAAAGGAAAACTGATTGATTTAATAGCAAAAAATGAGCAGGAAATCATAAACTTTTTCCACGGGAAAACAATCAAAAGGTTTAACGGCGAAGAAATTCTGCTCAAGTTAAAAGGAGAGGAAATCGTTGAAATTCCTATGTCTGCCAGACAGAAATTTTTAATTACTATCTCTAACCCTAACCTGGCCTATATTCTTTTGATGATCGGATTGCTTGGTTTATATTTCGAATTTGCCAACCCAGGCTCTATTTTACCTGGGGTTATCGGAGTAATATGCCTTCTCTTAGCAATATTTTCTTTCCAGATTTTGCCTATCAACTATGTAGGATTGATATTAATATTATTAGCTATAGGGTTATTCATTCTTGAGCTGAAAGTGCAGAGTTATGGAATTTTATCTGTAGGAGGAGTAATTGCCATGGTCATCGGCTCTATTATGCTTATAGACGCCCCTATTCCTGAGTTACGGCCAAGCCTGAAATTTATTATCCCAGTAGCTTTAGGCATTTCATTGATTTTCATCTTTTTAATTGTCTTGGCCATTCAGGCTCATGTAAAAAGGGTATTTACAGGAAAAGAGGGACTTATAGGAGAAATCGGTGTTGTCAGGGTCGATCTAAAGCCTGAAGGTAAAGTATTTGTACATGGAGAAATCTGGGATGCAGAAGCCAGGGAAGAAATTCCCAAGGGCACAAAAGTAAAAGTAACAGAAGTCCTGTCCAATTTAAAAATAAGGGTAACTAAAAATTAAAAAAAGACAATAAGAAACCTTTGGGAAAAAAATATAACCAACATTCAGTAAATAACCTTAGATTTTTTTTGAACTTTATGGTTAAATTGGAATACTAATTCTGATATAAGGAGGTAAAAATGCTAACTTATCCTGTTATTGTGATAGCTTTTATCGTTCTCTATCTATTAAATGCGATTAAAATTTTAAGGGAATACGAAAGAGGAGTAATTTTCCGTCTGGGCCGGGTCCTGTCAAAACCAAAAGGCCCGGGCCTGATTTTTGTTTTCCCTCCCATTGACCGTATGGTCAGGGTAAGCCTGCGAATAGTTGCTATGGATATCCCCCCTCAAGATGTTATCACTAGAGACAATGTTTCCGTGAAGGTCAATGCTGTCCTTTATTTTCGAGTCATGGAACCCCAGAGAGCGATTATCGAAGTCCAGGATTTCCTCTTCGCTACTTCCCAGCTTGCTCAAACAACGCTCAGAAGCATCTTAGGAGAGGTTGAACTTGATGATCTTCTTTCTAAAAGGGAAAAACTCAACATGCAACTCCAGGAAATCATAGATAAGCACACCGATCCCTGGGGAATCAAGGTCCAGCTGGTTGAAATGAAACATGTTGACTTGCCAGATAATATGGTCAGAGCTATTGCCAAACAAGCTGAAGCTGAGAGAGAAAAAAGAGCCAAGATAATTCATGCAGATGGTGAATTCATGGCTGCTGATAAACTAACCAGAGCCGCTGACATAATCTCAACTAATCCCCAGGCTCTTCAACTAAGGTTCTTAGGAACTCTGACAGAAATTGCCACTGAAAAAAATTCAACAATCATCTTTCCTTTACCCCTTGAAATCCTGAATGCTTTCACCTTTAAGAAACCAAAAGCTACAAACGAATAAAAGATGAGGAATAAAGACTATAGAGAACTCCAACTTTCAAGCTCCTTGCTTGTCTTTATTTTTTTAGGAATTCTAATTGTTGGGGTTATCATCTTTCTCCTCGGGGTATCCGTGGGGAAAAAACAGGCTCAAATTCTTAGCGCATCTGAAATTCCTTCCGAAAAAGAAGTGACTCAGGTTGAGAAAAAAGAACTTGGTGCTCCCCAAAAACCAGTTGACTTAATCACCGAAGAACTGGCCTCTCATCAAAAAATCAAGGAACAAACCCAAAAGCAGAAAACTTCTCCAAAAAATCTTTACTTTATCCAGATAGGTGCCTTTAATAAAAAAGAAGCAGCTGCAACCCTGGCTGACAAGCTCAAAAAAGAAGGCTATCCCGCTTTAGTCCTGGATCCTTTCTCCTCAGATAAAAAGCCAGTTTACCGGGTACGAATTGGAGGTTTCTCATCTAAAGAAAAGGCAGAGAAAACAAAAGAAAAATTAAAAGCAGCAACCAAAAAGAAAAGTGACTACTTCATAATCAGAGGTTAAAACTCAAAAGTCCAGTCGCAGCCACCAGAAAAGAGACAATTGAATTAAACCTTGAGGATTAAAAAACGAGAAATCTTCTTAGCTCTTCTGAGTGGAATTTTTGCTGCTCTCGCTTTTCCTAAATTTAACTTTTCCTTCCTTGCCTGGATTTCTCTCATCCCCCTTTTATTCATCATTTTAGATAAAAGCCCTAAACAGTCTTTCCTGCTGGGTTTGACTGCTGGATTTTCTTATTACGGCCTGCTACTTTATTGGATACCTTCTGTGCCGGCCCACTATGGAAATCTTTCATTTGGAGCAAGCCTCCTTATCTATGTCTTACTAATATTTATTTTGGCTCTTTCCTGGGCCTTCTTTACTTCCCTTTTTACAAGGCTTAATCAATCCTTTCCAAGGCTGGTCTTCTTTCTGGCTCCCTTTCTCTGGATTTTAATGGAATATATCCTAACTTATATTTTAACAGGTTTCCCCTGGTGCCTTCAGGGTTACAGTCAATTCAAAAATATCTATTTCATCCAATTAGCTTCCCTAACAGGAGTTTACGGTCTTTCCTTTTTGCTTGTTCTTCTCCAAAGTATGTTCGTTTTCTCCATGAAATTCAGAAAAAGATACCCTTTTCTTATAACCATAGGACTTATTTTTCTTGTTTATTTAGGAGGGTTTTTAACCCTTAAAAATACATCTCCAGCCAAAAATTCATTTCGAGCTGCAGTTATTCAAGGAAATGTTTCTTCTGATATCTACTGGGATAAAATATCAGCTCAAGAAACCATAGAGCTTTTCAACAGCCATCTTGAACTCAGCCGCCTTTCCTGCGAAAAAGGAGCCCGATTAATCATCTGGCCAGAATTTTCTATTCCCCTCTGTTTTAGCTGCTCTGAAGAGCTCTATATCTATTTCAAAGAAGAATTGTTTAAGTTTGTTAAGTATACAAACTGCACTCTTCTTCTCGGCTCCAACGAAATTACAAAGACACAAGATAAGATCTCTTATTATAACACTGCCTTATGCCTTAATCCCGATCTCTCGATAACTCATTATTATAAAATTCATCTTGTCCCTTTTGGTGAATATACTCCGTATAAAAAAATATTTTTCTTTATTGAAAAACTTACTCATGCCATTGGCGACATTACTCCTGGCACTAAACATTCTCTCCACCAATTCAAGGATTTAAAATTTGGTTCCCCTATTTGTTACGAAATAATTTTTCCTAACTTAGTCCGGAAATTCGCTAAAACTGGAGCAAATTTTTTAGTTACTATCACCAATGATGGTTGGTATGGAAAAAGCTCGGCACCTTATCAACATTTTGCCATGGCAGTTTTAAGAGCTGTAGAAAACAGGCGTTATCTGCTGAGAGCAGCCACGACAGGCATAAGTGGTATTATCGACCCCTATGGTCGAATTCTTTCTCAATCTGATCTTATGACAAAGACTTTTCTCTTTGGAAAAATCACTCCCAGGACAAAACTTTCCTTCTACACAAAATTCGGCGATGTCCTCCCCTATGTAAGCTTGACTTTAGCAGCCATATTCCTTATTCTAACGATAATTAAAAGAAAAAATGAAAGAAAAAGAAGAAAAAATTCAAGAATGCCTGTCAAAATTTGAAGAAGTTAGAGGTTTTCTTTGACCTTTCCCAGAAAAAAAATGAAATTGATATTATAAACAAAAAGCTATCTTCCCCGGATATCTGGCATAATCAAAAACAGTATCAATCCCTCCTCAGAACAAAGAAAAAATTAGAGAAAGATGTTAAACTTTTCGACAACATCAATGAAAAAAAAGAAGAGCTCGAAGTTCTTGTCGAATTGGCCAAGGAAGGAGAAAAGGTCGAAAAGGAAATAAACGAAACTCTGACTGCTTTTGGAAAAACACTAGCCAAGGTAGAACTTCAAACACTTTTTTTTGATGAAGATGACCCCAGAAATGCTATCTTCTCTATTCATCCTGGAGCAGGAGGGACTGAATCTCAAGACTGGGCCCAAATTCTTTTAAGAATGTATTTAAGATGGGCCGAAAGAAAAGGATTTAAAACTGAAATACTCGATATTCTCCCCGGGGAAGAAGCCGGTCTCAAGAGTGTGACTGTTCGAGTAGAGGGCGACTATGCCTATGGCTCTTTAAGCCAGGAATCAGGGGTTCATCGACTTGTCAGGATATCTCCTTTTGATGCCAACCAGAGGCGACATACATCTTTTGCTGCTGTCTTTGTCTTTCCAGAAATAGAAGAAGATATTGAGGTTGCGATTAACCCTGAAGATTTGCGTATTGATACTTATCGCGCTTCTGGCCGAGGAGGACAGCATGTCAATGTCACCGACTCTGCGGTAAGAATAACTCACTTACCCACAGGAATTGTTGTCCAATGTCAGAATGAAAGGTCCCAGCATAAAAACAAAGCTACGGCCATGAAAGTTCTAAAAGCCCGGCTTTATGAACTGGAGAAGAAAAAGCAGCAAAAAAAACTTGAAAAAATCGAAAATTCAAAATCTGATATTGCCTGGGGAAATCAAATCCGCTCCTATGTTCTCCATCCTTACCGGATGATAAAAGATCTGAGAACAAAAGTTGAAATCGGAGATACGGACAGAGTTCTCGATGGGGATATTGATGAATTCATCAAAGCAAGCCTGGTTCTTAGAAAAAAGTGTAAACAATAAATAGAAAATTTTTCTTTTATCTCTGACAGCCAGAAATTGTGTTCCCAAGAATTGAGGGAAGAGTCTACATCATCTCGCTCTTTTCCGGCATTTCCTTTGCGATTCTCTCCTCTCTTATGAATCTTACTAATTCTGAGTATTTCATTTCACTGTAATATAAGCAATAGAAGATGTTAGAAGTAGAACATTGGTCAAAAATGAGAGCAAATTATGGTAAATGCAAAAATCAAATTCCTATGTTAGAAATCTCAAAAATTTCCTTGACTAATTATACTGTCTATAGGCTTACTCGGTCGGGCTCATCTAATTCGGCTTCAATCTTTGACTTAAACGCTTTATATTTCCTTTTTCTCAGATCATGGAAGAAAAGATCGTAACTTGAGGGAGAAAGGAATTTAAAATAATACTTATGTTCAGAATGTAGTGTATTTACTCGATTAAAATGCTGTCTTGTTTATCTAAGTTTTTCTCTATTTTCTTTTATATTTTTACTATATTAAATTTTTTTGACACTTGTCTTGTGTAATTATACAATAATCGCTACATAGGTTAAATCAGACTTGTATTTTTCCTTATTTTACAAAAGGAGGTTCAAGATGAGAAAAATATTGTGTAATCTGCTTGCTTTGTGCTTGATCGTATTAATGGCTTCTGCCCTGTCAGCACAAACCAATAAGGTCAAGTACGTTAAGAAGTACTACGATCCGGTCCTCGAGGATATGAGAGAAAAAGCCAAAAAGGAAAAAGCGGAAAGGGATTCAATAACGACCGAGATTCGTAAGCGGCAAAAGGAACATAAGGAGGAGGAACGAAAGGCTAAGGAGATTATCCGTTTCGATTTTGTCGGGATTAAGAAACCAGCCTCTCCTGAGATTTTCGACTCAGCATTCCATTTCCCGCCAGTGCCTCAATATCGCACCGGCACCTGCTGGAGTTTTTCCACCGCCTCTTTTTTGGAGTCAGAAGTGACCCGCCTGACCGAGCAAAAAATTAAGCTTTCGGAGATGCATACGGTTTATTATGAATACCTTGAGAAGATCCGCCGCTATGTTCAGGAACGCGGCGACTCCGAAGTAAGCCAGGGCTCCGAGACTAATGCGGTTATCCGGGTCTTAAAGAAATATGGTATTGTGCCAAAAGAGGCTTATCCCAGCCTGATGGATGAAGATAGTCGCTATGAACACACCCAGATGTCTGAGGAAATAAAACACTACCTCAACTATGTGAATAACCACAACTACTGGAACGAGAAGGAAGTTATCGCCACTGTCAAGGTTATTCTGAACAAATACATGGGTGCTCCGCCAGTCTCCTTTGAATATAACGGAAAAACGATGACACCCCTGGGATTCCTGCGCAACGTCCTCAAACTGAACCCTGAGGATTACGTTGACGTGATGTCCACCCTATCAATCCCATTTTATACCAAGGGCGAGTTCAAGGTGCCAGATAATTGGTGGCACAGTGCTGAGTATTACAACGTCCCTTTAGATGAGTGGTACAGCATTATTAAGAATGCGGTGAAAAACGGCTACACCGTTGCCATTGGTGGGGATGTTACCGAACCAGGTTATAATGGATTTGAGGATGCAGCTATCGTGCCGGATTTCGACATTCCACAGAAGTATATCAATCAGGACTCGCGCGAGTTTCGCTTTTACAATAAAATCACTACGGATGACCACGGCGTTCACTTAGTCGGTTATGCTATGGTCGAAGATCGCGACTGGTTCCTAATCAAAGATTCGGCACGCAGCTCACGCCACGGCAAATTTGAGGGCTACTATTTTTACCGTGAGGACTATATAAAGCTGAAGATGCTAACCTTTATGGTACACAAAGATGCCATGAAAGACATTTTGAGAAAGTTCAAAATCTGATATTGCCTGGGGAAATCAAATACGTTCCTATGTTCTTCATCCTTACCGGATGATAAAAGATCTGAGAACAAAAGTAGAAATCGGGGATACTGACAGAGTGTCTGATGGAGATATCGACGAATTCATCAAAGCCAGCCTTGTCCTCAGAAAAAAAATCAGTAAGTAGCAAAAAGTAAACAGCTTTCTACTTACTGCTTTTCTTTTTTCTTTGCTTCTTCCCAGATCCTGTCCATCTCTTCCAAGTTCACCTGTCCTAATTCCTTTCCTTTTTCTCTTAATTTTTTCTCAATATATTTAAATCTATTAATGAATCTTTTATTCGCCTGTTTTAAGGCAATCTCGGAATTCACACCGAGCAAACGAGAGACATTGGCCAGAGAAAAGAAAATATCTCCTATTTCACCTGATATTTCCTTTTTTTTTTGAGTCTTTATAACCTTTTCTAACTCAGAAAGCTCTTCTTTTACTTTCTGGAAAGCATCCGCAGGTTTTTCCCAATCAAATCCATAAGAAGAAACACAACTTCCTATTTGAAAAGCAGCAAGAAGAGAAGGCGTGGAATCCGGAAAACCATCCAAGACAGATTCTCTCTTTTTCTCCTCTTTTTTTATCCGAAACCACTCATTTATAACTTCTTTTGTTGATTCCTTTTGTTTATTACCAAAAACATGGGGATGACGACTAATCATTTTCTGGTTAATTCCACTTAAAACATCCACAATAGAGAATTTTTTCTTTTCTTTATAAATCTGAGCTAAAAAAACCACCTCCATCATAACATCCCCAAGTTCCTCAGCTAAAGAGCCTGTATTGTTTAAAAAAATTGCTTCCACTGCTTCATAAACTTCTTCTAAAAAATAGTTTGCTATCGATTTTTCATCCTGCTCTCTGTCCCAGGGACACCCCTTATCACTCCTTAAAGTCTCCATAATTTGGACCAATTGCCTGAACTTTTCTCCAGCTCTTTTGGCATCCTTCATTTCAATCTCCCTTAATAAGCATCCCTAATTCTGTGAAAAGATAAAAAGTGGTTCAGGGTGGGTGTTAGAGAAAACCGTTTGAAGGGAAACTCAGGCCGTGGATTAAAAAACACGCAGCTTTTACCCCAGCGATGCAAAAGCTGCTCGGTTTCAGACTTCGCTCTCCTCTCCATTCTGGAGAGGAACCGTGCCCGCTCAGCCTTCAAACGGTTTTTTCATCCACTAGCCTTCGCATGATGATAATATTTGACTCGCTGGGGCAAAGCCAGCGTGTTTTCGAAACACCCAGCCTGAACCATGATACTGACCTCCATAATAATGAGATGCTTACTCTCTCTTGAATTTTGACCAAATAAATTATATTATTCTCTATCAATCTAATAAAAATATCTGAAGTAAAGACAAATTTCAATCCCGTTCTTTTATTAATAATTTGAAAAGAGGAACCTAATGACAGAAAAAGAAAAAAAACAAAAAGCTAAAAAAGATAAAACTGAAGAAAAGAAAGAGTTCCTTCCACCTTTAGATATTAGTTCTATAGTTCTCCCTTTTTATTCCCAGGCCTTAGTAAAACTTGGTCAGGCTGAAGATCCAATTTCCAAAAAAACAGAAGAAAATCTGGATTTTGCCAAGCGGTTGATTGATATTCTTGACCTTTTAAAGGAAAAAACAAAGGCAAATTTAAAGCCAGAAGAAGAAAAATTCTTAGAGGCCTGCCTTCACCAAATTAAAATGCTTTATATGGAAAAAGCAAAGATAATCAAGTTATGAATTCATGGAAGTTATAAAAGGTTTAGAGAACCTTCCTTCCTTATCAAAAAATACTATTATCACCATTGGAAACTTTGATGGTTTTCACTTAGGACACCAAAAAATCCTGAAATTTCTTATCCAGAGGGCCAAAAAATACGAACTTATCTCTTTAGTCCTGACTTTTTCACCTCACCCAGAAAAAATACTTGGAAAAGGCAGTATAAGGATGATTCAGACCTTGGATCAAAGGTTGAAAACAATCAAAAATTTCGGTATTCAACAAGTCCTCATCACACCTTTTAATGAGCGATTTTCCAATCTTTCAAGTGAAGAGTTTACCCGAAGAATTTTAGTTGATACTCTTAAAATCAAAAAAATTGTTATAGGCCAAAACTTTCACTTCGGCAAAAATCGAGAAGGCGATATCTTCACTCTTCGATTTCTAAGTTCTCGATTTGGTTTTCGGGTCCATGAGATTCAATCCGTAACCATTAATAGCAAAACAGTCAGCAGCAGCCTTATCAGGAGCCTTCTCCAAGAAGGAAAAATAGAAGAGGCAAATACATACCTGGGAAGGCACTATGAAATACAAGGAAAAGTTATTAAAGGAGAAGCAAGAGGCAAAATTATAGGTTTTCCAACAGCTAATGTTGAAACAAAAAATGAAATCATTCCCCAGGGTATTTTTATCTCCCAAGTCAAAATTAATTCTGAGACATTTCCATCCATTACTAATGTTGGCACTCGCCCTACTTTTGACCAAGAGCAGATGCAGATTGAATCCTATCTTATAAACTTTAATAAAAACCTTTACGGGAGAAAAATAATAATAAAATTTATAAAGAAAATCAGGGACGAGATAAAATTCAAAACACCAAATGCTCTTTCCAATCAAATTAAGAAAGATTTAGAAAAAGCAAAAAAATTTTTTAATATAAGTGGTAAATAATAAGTTGTTATTTCTTGACTTTTTTCCAAAGATATAGCATTTTCTTAGAGAAAACATATATTCACTTCAAAAAGAAGAAATTTTTCCTAAGCAGGAGTTGATTAATGCAAGAAAAAATCAAAGCCAGGATAATGGATTCACGTAAAATTAAAAGAGCAGTCCATCGAATGACCACGGAAATTATTGAACGTAACCGAAATTTAAAAAATTTGGTTATAGTCGGTATCAGGACAAGAGGTATTTACTTAGGAAAAAGAATATCAAAATTAATTAGAGAATTAGAAAAAGTAGACATTCCAGTAGGTGTTTTAGATATTACTCTTTACAGGGATGATTTTTCTGAGATAGAAGCCCAGCATATGGTAAGAAAAACAGAAATAAATTTTCCTGTTTCAAAAAAAGATGTTCTTCTGGTTGATGATGTTCTTTTTACAGGAAGAACAATAAGAGCAGCTATGGATAGCTTAATCGACTTGGGACGCCCCAGGACAATTCAGCTGCTTGTCCTCATTGATCGTGGTCACCGGGAATTACCCATCAGAGCTGATTATGTTGGCAAATTTCTGCCAACTTCAAGGAGAGAACTCGTCCAAGTCAGATTAAAAGAAATCGATAACTGCGATGAAGTTCTCATTGCAGAACCGCCAGGACTAAAGTAGGAGGAAATCATTGGCCTTTAGGCACAAACATCTTCTTGGAATTCAACATCTAACTCCTTCCGAAATAAGAGCAATACTGGATACAGCTGAATCTTTCTTTGATATTTCCACCAGGGAAGTAAAAAAAGTGCCAACATTAAGGGGAAAAACTATAATCAACCTCTTTTTTGAACCGAGCACCCGGACTCGAAGCTCCTTTGAATTAGCAGCAAAAAGACTGAGCGCAGACATTGTTAACTTTAATCGACTGGCAAGTAGTGTCGTCAAAGGAGAAAGTCTTAAAGATACTGTTTTAAATATAGAAGCGATGAATCCTGATGCTATTATTGTCCGTCATCAATGCGCTGGTACTCCCTACTTTATCTCTACTTTCTGTCAAAGCCATATCATCAACGCTGGAGATGGAGCCCACGAGCACCCTACTCAGGCCCTTCTCGATGCTTTTACTATTAAACGGGAAAAAAACAACATTGAAGGCCTGAAAATAGTAATTGTTGGAGATATTCTTCACAGCAGAGTGGCTCGATCCAACATCTTTCTTCTTCGTAAGTTAGGAGCAAATATTGTACTTACTGGACCTCCTTCTCTCCTTCCGATAGAATTTAAAAATTTTGGAGTTCAAATTGACTACAACCTTGAAAGATCAATAGAAGAAGCAGATGTAGTCATGATGTTGAGAATTCAATCGGAGAGACAGGAGAAAAATTACTTTCCTTCTATTAGAGAATACAGAAACCTTTATAGTTTGACTGAAAAAAGATTTAAGCAAGCAAAAAAGAGTGCCATAATCATGCATCCAGGTCCCATAAATCGAGGGGTTGAACTTTCATCCGAAATGGCTGAGTCAGCAAAATCGGTTATCCTTAAGCAGGTCGAAAATGGGATTGCGGTTAGAATGGCAGTCCTTTATATTTTATTGGGAGGAAAAGAAGGTGAAACTACTGATTAAGAATGGAAGAGTTATCGACCCTGCTTCTGGGACAGATGAAACTCTTGATATTCTAATAGATAAAGGTAAAATTGCTGATATAAAAGCAAAAATCGATATAGATAAAATAAAAATTTTAGACGCCTCAAGACTTGTAGTTGCGCCTGGTTTTATTGATATGCACACTCACCTGCGAGAGCCTGGTCAAGAACATAAAGAAACAATAAAAACCGGCTCCCTTGCTGCAGCTAAAGGAGGTTTTACTTCGATTCTCTGTATGCCCAATACTGAACCTGTAAATGACAATCGAGGAGTCACAGAATACATTTTTTCAGAGGCCAAAAAAGAGGCCCTAGTTAATGTCTTCCCAGTAGCCTCAATAAGCAAGGGACAAAAAGGAGCTGAATTGACTGATATGGCTGACCTTGTTGACGCAGGCGCAGTTGCCTTCTCTGATGACGGTCAACCCGTTCAAAACAACCAGCTCATGCGTCGAACTTTGGAATATTCAAAACTTTTAAACACTCTTATCATAGACCACTGCGAAGATAAGAATTTAAGCCAAGGAGGAGTAATGCACGAGGGGTATTATTCTTATCTCCTCGGGCTGAAAGGAATTCCTGCCTCCTCAGAAGAGATTATGGTAGCTCGTGACATCATACTTTCTGGAAAGGCCGATGCTCGTCTCCATATCGCTCATTTAAGTGTTAAAGGAGCTGTTAATCTTGTTAGGGAAGCTAAAAAAAATAAGATTAAAATCACAACTGAAGCTACTCCACACCATCTATTGCTCGATGATTCTTATCTGGAAACCTATGACACAAATTTAAAAGTGAATCCACCACTCAGGAGCAAGGAAGATGTCCAAGCTTTGACAGAAGCTATTAGAGAAGGAACTGTGGATGTAATTGCTACTGATCATGCTCCTCATTCTCCAGATGAGAAAGATGTCGAATTTGATGAAGCGCCCTTCGGAATAAATGGTCTGGAAACAGCAGTTTCTCTTTTACTTGATAAATTAGTTAATAAAAAAGTTATCTCCCTTAAAAGATTTATTGAAATGATATCTACAAGCCCAGCAAAAATTTTAGGATTTGAAAATAAAGGAAAAATATGTATTGGAGCTGATGCTGACTTAACCATTCTAAATCTTTATAAAGAAATAGTCGTTGATGTTTCTAAATTTAAATCCAAGAGCAGGAATAATCCTTTCCATGACTGGAAATTAAAAGGAACTCCAGCTATAACCATAGTAGGAGGCAAAATCGTCTATCCTTTTTAGAATTCCGAATCTTTTTCCTCCTATGCAAAAAAGAATTTCCCAAATTGAAAAAAAAATAAATTATATTTTCAAGAACAAGGAACTTCTACTCCAAGCCATCACTCACAGTTCTTATGCCTATGAAAACCAGAATAAAGATGTGGTCGACAACGAAGTTTTGGAGTTTCTTGGAGACTCTGTTCTCGGATTAGTAATTGCTGATTATCTGTGTTCTACATACCCTGACCTTCTTGAAGGTGAACTTTCCAAACTCAAGTCCTCAGCAGCCAGCACCTCAACTCTTTCTCTTTTTACCAAAAGGATAAAACTCGACAAAAACATTCTGCTTGGAAAAGGAGAAGAAAAAAGCGGCGGAAGAAAGAAAAGAACCATTTTAGCTGGAGCCTTTGAAGCTGTGATTGCTGCTATTTATTTAGATGGCGGGATGGGAAAAGCAAAAAAATTCTTAATTAGCCTTTTAGAGGTATTTTTTAAAGAAATCAAAGTTAAAAAGTTTCTTGTTGATAACTACAAGTCCGCCCTTCAGGAATATTTCCAGAAAGCAAACCTTCCACCTCCTTTCTATAAAATTCTGACTGAAAAAGGCCCAGACCACAAAAAATGCTTTATCATAGAAGTATTAGCTGACAATAAACCCCTGGCCAAAGCAAAAGGGCGCTCCAAGAAAAATGCTGAACAAAAAGCTGCTCAAAAAGCACTCAAGAATCTTCTCGGGAAAAAAATTAAATCTATATCATCGGATACATTTGTTCTTAAGAAAAAAAATAATGATTGAGGGATATAGCTTTGGGTTAATGGTTATAAAAGGTCAAAAATACACCTCTGATCTCATCATTTTTCCTGATAAAGTTCAAGATTCCTGGTGGCGAAAATCAGGCCATAAGCTTTCTCTTCAAGATTTAGAGGGAATTTTAAAAGAAGAGCCAGAAATCCTTGTTATCGGAACAGGTTTTGTTGGTTTGATGAAAGTGGAAGAGGAAGTAAAAAATTATGCCCGAGAAAAATGGATAATCCTTATTATCGAAAAAACAAAACAAGCTGTCCAAAAATTTAATGAACTAGCCCCATCCAAAAAAACAATCGGTGCTTTCCACTTAACCTGTTAACCTGAACTATTCATAAAAAATTTCGATGTTATTATAACAAAAACAATATCAGAGTTTTACCTTGATTTTAAGGGAAATTACTCTGAATACTTTGTTTTTTGTGTTCTTTTTATTATTAATCGACATTTTTTACCCTTTGGGCAAGCCGATCTGACGACCTCTGCTATGAATAAAATGTCATCGCGAGCAAAGCGTGGCGATCTCACGAAGAGCTGCAAAATGCATGAGATGGCCACGTCGCTTCGCTCCTCGCAACGGGGTCTGCTTCGTTGTGGCCGACTTGCAGTGGACGACCACAGCTTCATCCGCCACGCCTCATAGCCGACGACCTCTATTTTAATAATATTGTCGTTGCGAGCGGAGCGCGGCAATCTGGCAACCTCGACTCGTGAATAATCCAGGTTAAAAGAAAATATTTTTTCTCTCGCTTACCCTTTGCTCATAAGTTCGCCAACAAATTCAAGAGAAGTAATATTGCTGCAGACTATCTTTATAACAGCTGCAATAGGAACAGCCAAAATCATGCCCGGGATTCCCCACAACCAGCCCCAAAAAAAGAGAGAAAAAAGAACAACAAGAGGGCTTAATCCTAAACCCTGACCCATTAACTTTGGTTCGACAAAATTCCCCATTAACATCTGAATTGAACCAAGGATGATTAAAATCCAAAAAGCAGGCCAAAAAGTTTCAAATTGAAAGGTTGCAATTAATACAGGCAAAGCAGTAGCAACAATGGAACCAATGTTAGGAATATAATTTAAAAGGAAAGTCAAAAAACCAAAGACAATGGCAAAATCCACTCCAAAAATTAATAGTACTACTGTGGCAAAAAGACCAGTGAAAAAACTAACCACAGTTTTTATAGCAAGATATTTTTGGATTTGGTTATCTATATTCTTAATGACCTCGGTTATTTTTTTTGCCCTTTTCTCCTCGAAAGAATTTTGAATTTTGGCCTTGGTCTTGCCTCTTCCAGCCAGAATAAAAATAAGAAAAATGAGAATTAAAAAAAGATTTGAAATAAAGGAAAAAAAAGGACCAAGGGAAGCTAAAACAAGGGAACCTATTTTACTAATATCTAACTGTCCTACCCACTCTAAAGGATCCCACTTAAGGGGAGTTAGTCTGAATTTCTCTTCAAGAGATACCAATATTGAACTGATTTTTTGGCCGTATTTAGGAAACTCTGAGGCAAAAGCTTTACCGCTTGAGTAGAAAAGAACCCCGAGAAGATAAAGGACAAAAAAAGTGATAAAAAGAATAAAGAGAATAGAGACTGCTTTTGGAATCTTCAAGCGAGTTAAAAAATCCAGGACTGGATAAAGAACAAAAGATATAAATATGGCTAAAAAGAAAGGAAAAAGGACAGGCTTAGCCAGCCGCAAAAGCACTCCAGCAATAAAGACAACAATAAGACCTAAGAAAGCTATTGAAACTTTATTCTCTTGCATATTCCTAAAAGTTAAGTCCATTATAAATAGATTTAAAATTTAATTCAAAGCAAACTTAATTTTATTTCAAAAAAAGGTCTCCTCTGTAAAGGTTAAAGAACTGGGAAGAAAATCACCCTTAAATTCACCTGAAAAGGTTATTGACTATCTATCTCACCAATCCTAATATTCAATATGCAATAATTCTACAAAAAAGTTCAAAAGAAGCCGTAAAGAATAAATGACCATAGATAAAATTCCTCAAACTACAATTCCTCCAAATTCTATCCATGAAGAAAAAGGAATTTTTCACTTAAAAAAATATTTATAAGGAAGCTTAAATGTTTCAGACTATTGAGAAAGATTTAACTAAAGTCTTACAACATATACATAGTGTCACAGGATTTGACACCAGGGAATACCGGCCATCCACTCTAAAAAGACGTCTTGAGCGGAGGCTTATGGCTACAAATTCAAATAGCTACAAAGAATACCTATCTTTCTTAAAAAAGAACTCATCAGAATATTATAAATTTTCAGAAACTCTTTTGATTAATGTTACCGAATTTTTCCGTGACAATCACATATTTTTAACTTTAAAAAGAAAAATTTTGCTAGATATATTAGAAGAAATATCATCTAAAAATAAAAAAATAATGCGCATCTGGTCAATTGGCTGTTCTGGAGGCCAAGAGCCCTATTCACTGGCTATTATTTTAAATGAAATAAAAAAAATAAAAAGATTCAACATAAAAATATCGATTCAGGCCACAGATGTGAGTAAAGTTGTCCTAAAACAAGCCAAGAGAGCTCAATATAAAAAAACAGAGCTAAAAAATGTTCCTCCCATATATCTAAAATATTTCAAAATAAAAAATAATGATGAATTCAAAGCTGTCAAAAATATAAAAAAACTGATTAAATTCAGGCATCATGACTTTATAAAAGGAAACACTCTTGGAAAATTTCATTTAATACTATGTCGAAATTTATTTATCTTCTTTACACCCAAGCTGCAGAAAAAAATGTTCAAAAAAATACATGCTTCCCTAAAAAAAGATGGTATTTTAGTTCTGGGCACAGCAGAAACCCCAAAAGATGAAAATCTTTTCAGGTGTATTTCTGCACACGACCATATTTATCAGAAAATAACATAATTAATTTATTAATTGAGGTAAAAAATGGCCCAAAAAAAACCAAAAGAAAAAGAAGCTTTTGATGAATTATTTGATGTTTTATGGCAGGACGCCCAGTCTTTAAAAAAACTCTCTAAGGATATCGAACTGGCTCGCAAAAATCTTCTTCAGAAGCATAATGAGATGTTGTCTTTAAACGAGAAATTACATGCCTCAGAAGAAAAACTCAAAACAATGAACGAAGAATTAGAAGCAACAGGTGAAGAGTTAAGAGCTTCAAATGAAGAACTTGAGGCAATAAACGAAGAACTTAAATCTTCCAACGAGGAGTTAAAAGAAACAAAAGCAGATTTAGAAAGCCTCATCTTGGCAATCGAAGATATGGTAACCGTGGTTGATCCTCAATTCAACATAATTCGTGCCAATAAAACAACTCAGAAATGGCTTGGTGTAAAAGACGTAAAATCTCTTATGGGAAAAAAATGCTACTTTGCCTTCCATAAAAGGAAAAGCGTTTGCCCGGATTGCCCGGTCAAGCAAACCCTTAGGACAAAAAAAGCCAGTTCCATAGAAAAGCAGAGCAAAGGATTAGGAAAGTATCTTTCTGTAATCGCTTCTCCTGTTTTAGACAGAGAAGGAAAAGTTATAAAGGTTATCGAGGTTGCCCGTGATATCACGAAACGCATACAGACCGAGAGAGAACTTCAAATCGAAAAAGCTTATCTTGACCAGTTATTCGAGAGTGCTCAAGAGGCGATTGTAGTAAATGACAAAAGTGGTAAGGTGCTTCGTTTAAATGATGAGTTCACTAAATTATTTGGGTATAAGCCTGATGAAGTATTAGGAAAGTCGATAGACAAACTTGTTGCCTCAGAGAATCACTATGATGACGCTTGCTCGATAACGAAGAAAGTGATTAAAGGCGAAAAGGTGAGTCTCGAGACCGTACGTCGACGCAAGGATGGAAAAATGATTCATGTTTCACTTCTTGCATCACCTATCAAGGTGAATGGTGAGCTGGAAGCAAGCTATGCTATCTATCGAGACATCACCAAGCGCAAGAAGGCGGAGGAGGAGATTGAAAAACGACAGAAATACCTGGAATCTGTGCTGCACGATACCCCGGATGCTATCGTGACTCTTAATTCCTCTCATCACATTATCAGGTGGAATCCCGGAGCTGAGCGGATCTTCGGCTACACCTGCGATGAGGTCCTGGGAAAAGACATCGACGATCTGATCACACGGCCTGAGGTGAGGAATGAGGCAACAACCTTAACTAAACAGGCTCTGTCCGGGAAAGAAATAATTCCCCTGGAAACCGTTCGCTACCGGAAAGACGGCAAACCTGTAAACGTCACTGTTGCAGGTTCTCCCATCCGAATCGGAGGGGAGTTGCACGGGCTCGTGGCTGTCTACACTGACATCACCGAGCGTAAACGAGCGGAAGAAGCCATCCAGAGAGAGACAGCCAAACTCTCAGCAATGATTTCTGGCATGAAAGAAGGAGTGGTTTTTGCTGATAACCAAGATCAAATTATAGAAGTGAATAATTATTTTCTTAAGCTTGTGAATAAAAAGAAATCTGAGGTTTTGGGCAAAAAACTCTGGGATTTCCATTTTGGAGAAGATGTTAAAAAAATAAAAAAATTAACACAAAATTTAAAGCAAAATCCGAACTCTCCGCCAGAGGTTATTCAAAGATCCTTAGCTAATTTAGAAGTAGTTCTTCGTTTTCAGCCCATTTACAGGAATAACCAATATGATGGAATTTTGCTCAATCTTATAGATGTCACTGAGTTAGTTGTTGCTCGGGAAGAGGCTAAAGCTGCAAACTCAGCAAAAAGCGAATTTTTAGCTAACATGAGTCATGAGATCCGAACTCCCATGAATGGGATTTTAGGCATGACAGAGCTTGCTCTTGATACAGACCTCACCTCTGAGCAACGTGAATACGTGAAATCAATAAAAGACTCAGCTCAATCTCTTATGAATGTAATCAATGACATCCTTGATTTCTCAAAAGTTGAGGCAAAAAAGATCGAGCTTGAGCTCATTAATTTTAACCTGCGCGACTCCATAGAAGACACAGTTTCTTCACTTGCCTTACAGGCACATAAAAAGGGCCTTGAACTGGCCTGCCATCTTCCCCCTTATATGAGCGAGAATGTTGTAGGTGATCCAGGACGCTTGCGCCAAGTCCTCATCAACCTCATCGGGAATGCCATCAAGTTCACCGAGAAAGGTGAAGTTGTGGTTTCTGTGGAGGAAAAGTCAAAGACAGATGAGGAAGTCTCTTTTCATTTTACTATAGTTGATACAGGTATCGGCATCCCAAAAGCGAAGCATAAATCTATTTTTGAAGTCTTTACCCAGGCCGACGGTTCTATGACACGCAGGCACGGAGGGTCTGGACTTGGCCTGACTATATCTTCTCAACTGGTTGAGCTAATGGGAGGCAGAATTTGGGTTGAAAGCGAAGTCGGAAAAGGAAGCACATTTCACTTTACAGCACGTTTTGGTCTTCGGAAAGCCAAAGAAGAAAAACTCGTTCCTGCAAAACTTAAAGACTTAAAGAATCTTCCTGTTTTAGTTGTAGATGATAATGCGACCAACCGGAGTATTCTCAAAGAGATACTCACCAACTGGCACATGAAGCCAGCAGAAAGATCGAACGGACGAGATGCACTTACTGTAATGAAACATGCCAAAAGCGTTAGTAAACCTTTTGCCTTAGTCCTTCTCGATGCCCAAATGCCTGAGATGGACGGTTTCACTCTCGCAGAGAAAATCAAGCGGGATTCAGGTCTCGCCAAACCCATAATTATGATGCTGACTTCAGCCGGTATTCGTGGAGACGCTGCTCGCTGTCGAAAGATTGGTATTTCAGCTTACCTGACAAAGCCGATCAAGCAGTCCGAGCTCTTAGATGCTATTATGCTTGCCCTCGGTACAACTGCCATAGGAAAAAAACAGGCTCCTTTGATCACCAGACACTCAATGCGAGAATCTCATCAACGTTTTCATATACTCCTGGCTGAGGACAATATCATCAATCAAAAAGTTGCTGTTCATCTTCTAAAGAAGCAGGAGCACGCAGTTTCAGTAGCAAACAATGGCCAAGAGGTCCTTTCAGCTCTGAAAAAGGAAAATTTCGATCTCATCTTAATGGATATTCAGATGCCAAAAATGAATGGCTTTGAGGCCACAGCAGCCATCCGTAAAGAAGAGAAAAAAACAGGACTTCATATCCCGATCGTAGCCACGACAGCCCACGTTATGAAAGGAGATCGTGAACGCTGCCTTGAAGCTGGCATGGATGATTATATTTCTAAACCTCTTAAACCAGAGGAACTCTTTAAAACGATTAACCAGGTGATTAAAAAATATAAAAAATAAAAGAAAAATTGACTATATGAATAAAAAATTTTTAGATGCTAAGATAGCATAAAAAATATAAGGATATAAGCCATGAAAGTACTCATAGCAGAAGATAATCAAATTTCTCGTAAAATCCTGGAAAAAAATATTAAAAACTGGGGTTACGAGGTTCTCATTGCAAAAAATGGTGAAAAAGCCTGGCAGGCTTTTCAATCAAATAAAATTCGCCTGGCAATTTTAGACTGGATGATGCCCGAAATAGATGGAGTTGAGCTCTGCCGGAAAATCCGTAAAAAAAAAGATTACAATTATACCTATATTATTATACTCACCTCAAAAGATCGTCAGGAAGATATAATCAAAGGCTTATCAGCTGGAGCTGATGATTATATGATCAAACCTTTTAACTCTCTTGAGTTGAGAGCCCGCTTGCAAAACGGGAGACGCATCATCGAGCTTGAAGACAAACTTCTTAAATCCCAAAAGAAACTTAGGGAACTGGCTGCCAGAGACAGTCTCACAGAGCTTTGGAATCGAACCACAATTTTTAAGCTATTTGAAGAAGAACTTGAGCGAAGCAAAAGAGAAAAATACCCCACGGGAGCGATTATGATAGATATTGATAACTTTAAAGGAATAAATGACTCCTTGGGACATTTTATCGGAGACAATGTCCTTGTTGAGGTATCATCTCGTTTAAAAAAAAGAGCGCGAATTTATGACAAAATCGGTCGCTACGGCGGTGATGAATTCTTGATAATCCTTCCAAAATGCGGCCAGCTGGAAGTAAAAAAAATCGCTGACCGCCTCCGGCTTGCTATCTGTGAAAAAAAAATTAAAACATCAAAAAGCCCTTTAGCTATAACTATTAGTATGGGCGGGGTTTCATCCGAAATCCTCTCCTGTCATTCGATAGAAGAGCTTATCCAGGCCTGTGATATGGCCCTTTATAAAGCCAAGAAAAAAGGCCGGAATTGTGTTATCCTGGCAAAATGATTTTTTTAATCAAAATTAGAGAATAAAAAATGAGTGAAAAAGATAATGTCAAAAAAACAACCTCTCCCATAGATCTTTCTTCTGTCTTGGAAAGAATAGGAGGAGATAAATCTTTCCTTCAAGAGCTTCTGGATTTATATATCGAAGATTTTTCAGAAAAATACGGCCAACTAAACCAGGCTATTGAACAGAAAAACTACGACCTGATTCGAGAACTCGGCCATTCACTAAAGGGTTCCTCTGCCAATTTAAGTTTTTTCCCCCTTCAAGAAACCTCCTGTCAAATAGAGATAGCTGGAAAAGAGGAAAATATAGAGAAAGCAGAACAAGCTTTAGTCTCCTTAAAATATGAATTTAAAAAATTAAAAGATTATTTGTCAAAAAAGGAAAATTTAGATTATCTCCCAAAATCCTCCGCTGAAAACTCAGAAAGCTCCTTAAAAGGCCAGATCCTCGCTGCAGATGATTCAATCGATAGCCAACTTCTTCTGAAAAGCTTTACTAACCAAGTCGGGATAGAGCTTGATATAGCCAACAACGGGAAAGAAGCTGTCGAATTATTCCAGAGAAAAAAATATGCATTGATATTTTTAGATATTCACATGCCAGAGATGAATGGGTTTGAAGCTTTTGAAAAAATTAGAAGTATCGAAAAAGAAAAATCCCTTTCTTTTACTCCTATCATAGCTTTAACTGGGGCATCTTTTCCTGAAGATAAAAAAAAATGTCTTTCTTTAGGATTTAATGACTATGTTGAAAAACCCTATGATAAAGAGAAAATTTTAAAGATTATCCACCAATACCTAAAAATTTGTCATGATATCTCTCCCTCTGAAGATATTCAAGTTGATGAATCCATAAAGGACTTGGTTCCTGATTATCTAAAAAACAGAAAAATAGATGTTGAAAAAATGAATAATGCCTTGAGGGAAAATAACTTTTCCAGTATAGAATCAATAGCTCATAAAATAAAAGGTTCAGGTGGGAGTTATGGATTTACAAAAATGAGTCAAATTGCCCAGCAATTAGAGATATCAGCTAAGGAAAATAATTACGAAGAAACAAAAAATATGATAAAAAACTTTAAACACTATCTTGATAATATAAAATATGAGTGATAATAAAAAAAGGAGGAAAGATGGAAGCCAAGAAAATTTTAGTCGTTGATGATGACCTGGATTTTGTTAAACTTTTAAGTCGACATATTTCTCGAGAAGGATACAATGTCATAGCTGCCTTTGATGGATATCAAGCAATAAGGCTTGCTCACACAGAAAACCCTGATTTAATTGTTCTCGACATTAGGCTTCCTGCGGGAGGAGGTATTGGAACTTTAAAAAACCTGAGAAATTCCTCCCAAACAATTAATATACCTATCATTATTGTCACAGCTTATGATAATGCGGAAGTTAAAAAAGAAGCCTCAGAATACAATGTCGAAGAATATATGGTTAAGCCTTTTGATCCCAAAGAGTTAATAGAAAAAATCTGGAAATATATCTGACTTTCCTTTCTCCAGGTAAAAATCTAAATCTTAGTTTTCTTTCAAAGCTTTAACTGTAAAATTTGTCTAATATTCATATGAAATATACCCAGATGATCAAACCTGTCTTCTTACCACCATGGCGTTTGACAACATAATAAAAGAAGAGTAATTTTCATTTAGAATAATAATGTTATCAAAAGTTGTTGTAGTCAAAGGAAGAGGGGTTATTTCAGCAACAAGAGATATAAACCAAATTAAATTGCGCCTTATGTATAATAGAGGTCTACAAATTTTAACAGGACAACCAAATCTTCGAGAAAGTCTGGGGTTTCTATTTTCCAAAAAAGACAGAGTAGGAATAAAAATTAACACCATTGGCGGAAGAAAGCTGTCTTCCCGCCCGGAAGTGACCATTTCTTTGGCCAATAGACTTGAGGAATCTGGCATCCAGAAAAGCAATATAATTATTTGGGACAGAACAAATCGAGAACTAAAGGATGCAGGTTATGACCTCAACTTGAGTCGTATAGGTATTAAAATTTTTGGTACAGATACAAATGGAATAGGATATAACTCTAAACTAATTTCTCATCTTAATATAGGCAGCCTCTTCTCTTCTATTCAATCCAAATTTATAACCGCTTCTATAAGTTTTGCTGTTTTAAAAGACCATGGACTTGCTGGTATCACAGCAGGAATGAAAAATTATTTTGGAGTCATTCACAACCCTAACAAATATCATGACTTTAACTGTAATCCCTTTATTGCTGAACTCTTCGATATAAAATTTATCAAGGAGAAGCATAAACTCTCTATCCTGGATTGCTTTCTGGTTCAATATCATCGAGGTCCTTCTTTCCATAGCCAGTGGGCGACAATTTACGAAACTCTTGTCTTTAGCACAGACCCGGTGGCTGCAGATTTTGTAGGCTGGCAGATTATTGAAAAGCTTAGAGCAGAAAAGGGGCTCCCCTCTCTTAAAGAAGAAAATCGAGAACCAAAATATCTCATTACGGCTGAAAAAATGGGCTTAGGAAAAGCAAATCTAAAAGAGATACAAATTATTGAAGAGGAAGTATGATTTTAGCCATCTGTGGTCTGTTGATGAAAGTATCAATTATCCGAAATATACAAAAACTTCTAGATATGTTTTTAGGAATGGAAGAGGCGACCATTGAAGATTTAGCCTTCGGAGTTTGGCCTTCAAGGGAAGTCGACCAAGTCGACCTGCGAGTATGTTTGAGCGGAGCGAGTTACGCAGCAGCCGAGAAGGACAAAAGAAGAATGGCGTTAAAAATCTGATTGGGAGCGAAGTCATTCCTAAAAACCTTTTTCTATCACGGAAAAAAGATACTTACTCAGTCATTAACAAATTTGTAATTTGCCAAGGATAGAGATAAAATATGATATATCTGACAAAATGGTTCAATCGGAAAGTTAGGTTATTGTTTTTTATCAGCTAAAAGCTGACAACTAAATGCTGACAGCTTAAGGTTAAAATGAAAAGGCGGCGATTTTTTAAGGCAGCAGGAGGAGCTACTCTTATTGCAACCTCCAGTTTGCCATCTTTTCTAACAGATCTCTATGCTTTTAGCGGAAAAGCAAACCTTTCCAAAGTTGAAGCTCGCTACTATATAAAACTCTCTGACAGAGAAATTGAGTGCCTTCTTTGCCCTCGCTTCTGCAAATTGGGAGATAAGGAGAGAGGATACTGCGGTGTGAGAGAAAACATAGGCGGAAAATACTACACCTTAGTTTATGGCAAGGCTTGTTCCATAAATGTCGACCCTATAGAAAAAAAACCTTTGTTCCACTTCCTTCCTAAAACCAATGCCCTCTCCATTGCTACTGCAGGCTGTAATGTAAATTGTAAATTTTGCCAGAATTGGGAAATATCCCAAGTAAGGCCTGAACAGGTTCAGCATTATGATTTCCCTCCAAGGACAGTTGTTGAATATGCCCGAAAATATAAATGCCCTTCTATTGCTTACACCTACACAGAACCAGTTATCTTCTATGAGTATATGTATGACACCTCAAAAGAAGCACGAAAAAAAAGAATTAGAAACGTAGTGATTACTGGAGCCCACATCAATCCTGAACCTCTCCAAGACCTGACAAAAGTAGTAGATGCTATCAAGATTGATTTAAAGGCTTTCTCTGAGGAATCTTATAGTAATTATGTCAGAGGAAAACTGGAGCCTGTTTTAGAAGCGATAAAGATTGTTCATAAAAGCAAGGCCTGGCTTGAAATCGTCTATCTTGTGATTCCAACCTTAAATGACAGTGTCAAAGAGATTCGAAAAATGTGCCTGTGGCTCATGAAGGAAATTGGTCCTGATGTTCCTCTTCACTTTTCCCGTTTTCATCCCATGTATCTTATGAAAAACCTTCCCCCAACTCCTGTTTCCACTTTAGAAAGAGCACGGAAAGTCGCTCTTGAAGAGGGACATCATTATGTTTACATAGGTAATGTCCCTGGTCATAAAGCGGAAAGCACATTTTGCCCTGCTTGCAATAACATAATTATCCAGAGAGTTGGCTATCAAATAAAAAAAATCGAACTCAAGGGAGAAAGATGCAAATTTTGCAACACTCCCATCCCTGGCGTTTGGAGTTGATAAACTTAGTTTCCCCTTTTATCCTGGGTTTTGTTTCCCTCTCTTTTCAAATTTTCCTTTTGAGAGAATTTTCTGTTCATTTTTATGGCAACGAAATAACTTATGGCCTCCTCCTCGCAGCCTGGCTTTTATGGGGGGGAATTGGAAGCATCCTGGCCTCAAAGTTTAAATTCAATCTTTCCAGACTTCCTCAAGTCTATTATCTGGCTATTCTTCTTTTTACCCTTTCTCTTTTTGGACTGAGATTTTCACGCTTTTTCCTGAGAATTTTACCAGGAGAATTGACAGGTTTTGTTCCAATGTTTTTCTTCTCCATGATTCTTACTTTTTTCATCAGCTTCCCCCTGGGAATTTTATTCGTTTATAATGTTTATTTCAGAAAAGGAAAACTTTCCCAAGTCTACCTTTTGGAATCTCTTGGGGCATCTTTAGGAGGTCTTGTTGTCTACTTTCTCTTAATCCCTTTCTTCTCCAACTGGAAGGGAGCAGCTCTAACTGGAATATTTTCCTCTCTTTTAATTTTCTTTACTTTTGGAAAAAAGAAACACAAATTCAATCTTGCCTTTATTCTTATTCTCCTTCTTGCCTTCGGCCTTTTTGACTTACCCAGCCAGAAAATCTACTGGAAACCTTTCTCTCTTATTCAGAGCAAGGACAATCGCTATGGAAAACTTCAAGCAATAAAAACCAAAGAACAGATTTCTCTTTATAACAACAGCCTTCTGATTTATTCTCATCCCAATTTGGCTGCTTCTGAAGAATCTGTTCATTTTGCCCTTCTTCAAAATCCTCTGGCAAAAAAAGTATTGCTGATAGGTGGAGGAGTTGGCGGAAGCCTGAAGCAGGTTTTAAAATATCCTCAGACTGAGGTAGACTATGTGGAGTTAGACCCTGAAATAATCAGGTTATCCTTAAAATTATTGCCTGAGGAAGAAAAAAAGTATCTAAAGAGTAATCGAGTCCAAACCTTTTACCAGGACGGAAGAGCTTTTTTAGCCAGAGCCTCTAAAAAATACGATATCATCATTCTCAATCTTCCTGAGCCGTCAACAGCCCAGATAAATCGTTTTTATACCAAAGAGTTTTTCTTATTAGCCAAGGAAAAATTAACTGATAATGGAATTTTTTCATTTCGGGTATCCTCAGCCGAGAACTATATCAGCTATGAACTTCAAAATTTTCTTTCCTCTCTGTATTTTACTCTAAAAGAAGCTTTCCCTGTGATTAAAATTGTCCCAGGAGATACAAATATTTACCTTGCTTCTGCATCTTCCCTCTCTATAGAATTTGAGCAACTGAGCCAGAAAATAGAAAAGTTAAATATAAAAAATTCATATGTCAGTTCCTCAATTCTTTTTTCCCGGCTAAACCCCTTAAGGGTGGATTTATTAAAAGAAAAAATAATAACAGGGAAAAAAATAATAAACCTGGACTTAATTCCTATAAGTTATTTTTATAACTCTGTCTTATGGAGCACTCAATTCAAAGGAATAGAAAAAAAGCTTCTGTCTTTTCTTTCGGAGCTTCCCTTTTTCTGGCTTTTAGACTTTCCTCTGTTAATTTTTGTTCTTTTCCTTTTTTTCCTCTGGTTAAGGCAAAAAAAGTCAACTTTTTTTCTGGTCCCTTTGGCCGTTATGGGCTTTACTACTATAGTCGTTGAGATTCTCATGATTGTCTTCTTCCAAACTCTCTTCGGCTACCTCTATGGGAGAATAGCTCTCCTTTTAACCTCCTTTATGGCCGGACTATTTTTAGGAGCTCTTCGAGGCCAAAGGAGGAATAAATTTATTTTCTCTCAACTTTTATCTATCCAATTTGGTTTCCTTCTCCTTCTTTTGCTTTTCCGTATCTCTTTAAACCTGCATCCTCCGGAATTCTCTGCTTTTCTTTTTCTCCTCGCCCTGGGCTTTTTAGGTGGAGATTTGTTTGTTGTTTCAAATCATCTTTTTCTAAAAGAACATAAAAATTTCGGCTTGGGCTACGGCTTAGACTTATTAGGCTCTTTTTTTGGTGCTCTTATAGCTTCTTCTTTGCTTATTCCTTTGGTGGGACTTTCCCTTCTCCTTAAATACCTTTTTCTTCTTAATTCCTTCTGTTTTCTCTTTTTAGTTGGAGGAATAAGAAAAAATAAATAAATTCATAAATTTCCTTGACAGGTTCTCTCAGATATGGTTTACTGAAAAGTAATTTTTTCCTACATTAATCCTATAATAACTATAGGAAATAATTGCGTCTTTATTTGATTTAAAAAGAGCTTTATCCATGAGAATCAACATTTCCCAAAAGAAGATTAAAAACAGTTTTGTGGCCAAAGTGGAAGAACTCAGCGGCCAAAATCTCCTTGCTTGTTATCAATGCGGCAAATGTTCGGCCGGCTGTCCTGCAGTCTCAGATATGGACATCCTTCCCAATCAAATCATCCGTTTCGCCCAGCTCGGCCTAAAGGATGAGCTTTTGCAATCAAAATCCATCTGGATTTGTGCTTCCTGTATGACTTGCAACGCCCGCTGTCCAAAAGGGATAAATATAGCCGAGGTCATTGAAGCTATAAGGCAAATCTTATTGCGAAAAAGAGAGGACCATCTTAAAATTGAAGAGCTTTCAGATACAGAGAAGGAAAATCTCCCTCCTATAGCTATTATCAGCAGTATGAGGAAATTTACATCCTAAATATAAAATTATGATGTGTAATCTTTTTAATCCTAAAAGCACAAGGAATCATAATGAAAATAAGTTATTATCCTGGCTGCACTCTGAAAAATAATGCGAAAAATTTTGAAGATTCATCTCTATGTTCTTTAAAACAGCTTGGAGTGGAAGTTGAAGAACTTCCACGATGGAATTGTTGTGGGACTGTTTTCTCATTGGCCACTGATGATTTAATTCATCACCTGGCTCCCATCCGAAACCTGATTCGAGTCAAAGAATCCAACACTAACAAGGTCATGACTCTCTGTGCTATGTGCTATAACACTCTAAAAAGAGCAAATGAGAGAGTAAAAAACGACCCTGAAAGCTTAGATAAAATAAATAACTTTATGTATCGTGAAAACATTAACTATGAAGGTGATGTTAAAATTCTCCACCTCCTGGAGCTGCTCAAAGATGAAATAAAATTCGAAAACATTGCCCAAAAAGTGGTCAAGCCCTTAAAAAACCTGAAAATTGCTAATTACTATGGTTGTCTTTTAGTACGTCCCAAAGAAATTGGCCTTGACGACATCGAAACCCCGACTATTTTAGAAAATCTTATGACAGTTTTGGGTGCAACTCCGATTGATTTTCCCTACAAAACCGAATGTTGTGCTGCTTACCAGACAGTTGACAAACCTGAAATTGTGGCTGACCGTACCTACCAAATTCTTACCTCAGCCCAGAAACAAGGTGCTGAAGTCGTAGCTGTCAGTTGTCCTCTCTGTGCTTTTAATCTTGACCACCGCCAGAAAGAAACTGTCCAAAAATATGCAGAATTTAAGAACATTCCCATTCTCTATTTTACCCAGCTTATGGCAGTTGCTTTGGGCTGTCCAGAGGAAAATTTAAGACTTGATCTTAACTTTATTGACCCAAAGCCAATTTTAAAAGAAAAAGGATTAATTTGAGGGACAAATGGTTTGCTTTGGCGATTTAAAATCGAAAAAGGGCAAAATTCACATCAACAAAGACAGATGCAAAGGATGCGGATTCTGCGTGGAATACTGCCCCAAAGATGTCCTTGAGATGTCAGACGAATTCAATATCAAAGGCTATCATCCTCCTTATATCAAGAATGAGGATGAATGTCTTTATTGCCAGCTTTGCGAGACTATCTGCCCTGAATTTGCCATATTTGTCACTCTCAAAAAAGAGGAGGAAAAAGGTGAAAAAGGTGAAAGCAGACCCTAAGGGAGTTTTAACCGGAGCTCACTATTTAGATGGAGACCATTCTCTTGCCGAAGGAGGTCTGGCAGCCGGATGCCGCTTTTTTGCTGGCTATCCCATCACTCCCTCCACTGAAACGGCTGAAAGATTTTCAGAAAGAATTCCCTTTGTAGGAGGAGTTTTCGTCCAGATGGAAGATGAACTTGCTTCCATGGCCGCCCTGATAGGAGCCTCCTGGGGAGGAAAAAAAGTCATGACAGTTACTTCTGGGCCGGGTTTTTCCTTGATGATGGAAAATATTGGATTAGCCTGTATGATGGAAACTCCTGTTGTTATAGCCAATGTCCAAAGAGGAGGCCCTTCAACAGGGCTCCCAACTTTAACCGGTCAGCAAGATATGATGCAGGTTAGATGGGGTTCTCATGGTGATTATGAAATAATCGCCCTTTCTCCTGATTCTCCTCAAGAATGTTTCGATTTCATTATCGAAGCTTTCAACCTATCCGAAATTTATCGTGTCCCAACCTTTGTCATGACAGACGAATGTGTTGGCCATATGACCGAGAAGGTTATCATCCCTCCTGCTGAAGAAATTGAGCTGGTCGAAAGGAAATGGTACAAAGGTCCAAAAGACAAATATCTGCCTTACAAACCCGATAAAGATATGATTCCTTTCATGGTTAAGGCAGGCGACGGGTATCGTTTCCACACCACAGGATTAACTCGTGACGAACGCGGCTATCCTGTCATCAATGCCGAATGCCAGGATTTTTGTGTTCGTCATTTAGTGGATAAAATCAAAATGAATGCTGATAAAATCATTAAAATTGAAGAAGACCAGATAGATGATGCTGAAATCATCCTTATTTCCTACGGAATTACCTCAAGAGTAGCTATAAAAGCCATCCAGCAAGCGAGAAAAGCTGGCATAAAAGTCGGGACAATAAGGCTGATTACTGTCTGGCCCTTCCCCGAAAAACGAATAAAAGAGCTGGCCAGAAAAGTAAAGGCTTACATTGTCCCTGAGATAAACTATGGTCAGATTGTCTTAGAAGTGGAACGATGCGCCCAAGGCCAAACTCAAGTTATTGGCGTTCCACATTGCGGCGGTGGGGTCCACAATCCAGACGATATTTTTAAAGCAATCAAGGAGGCTTTAAAATGAAAGAAGAAGAACGTCTTGAAGAAAAAAGCCCGATTGAAAATTTGCTGAGGATGGACAGAATCCCTCATATCTGGTGTCCTGGCTGCGGAATAGGCACTGTTGTCACCTCTTTTGCCGAAGCTCTTCGCAAAAGCGAAGTCGACTTAGATAAGGTTGTAGTTGTATCTGGAATCGGCTGTACTGGAAGAGTAGCAGGCTACGTTAAATTAGATTCTTTCCACACAACTCATGGCCGAGCTGTTCCTTTTGCTACAGGCTTAAAACTAGCCAACCCTGAATTAAAGGTCATTGTCTTCAGCGGAGATGGTGACATTGCAGGAATCGGAGGAAACCACTTCATCCATGCTGCTCGGAGAAATATGGATCTCATTATAATCTGTGTCAATAACTTTAACTATGCCATGACAGGAGGCCAGGTGGCAGCTACAACACCAAGGGGAGCTAATGCTTCCACTGCTCCTTACGGCAATTTTGAATATTCTTTCAGCCTCCCCTATTTAGCCGAAGCTTCTGGTGCAACTTATGTGGCTCGCTGGACTGCTCTTCATTTGAGGAGAGTGACCAAATCTATCCAGGAAGCTCTTGGGAAGAGAGGTTTTTCTTTCATTGAAGTCATTACTCCCTGTGTAACTTTGTATGCCCGCAGGAATCGTCTCGGTGATGGCTTGAATCTTTTAAAATATTATTATGATAAATCCGAAATTCAACATGGGGCAGATACTAGAACTCTTGATATCAGTTACCAGGGAAAATTAATTGTTGGCAAGTTTATCGACAAAGAAAAACCGACTTTTCTCGATTGTATGAATGAACACCTCGCCAAAGTCTTGGGCAACAAATATCAACCTTATGGAGTAAGTCATGACTGAGATTAGGTTTTCTGGTTTTGGTGGTCAGGGAATCATTCGCTGTGGTCTTATCACAGGAAAGGCCCTTTCCCTTTTTGACAATAAACAGGCCACAATGACCCAGAGTTTTGGCCCTGAAGCACGAGGAAGTGCCTGCAGTTCCCAGCTTGTTGCCTCTGACGACCGAGTCCTCTACCCCTACATCACTACTCCGGAAATCCTTATCTCCATGTCGCAGGAAGCCTATGACAAATACGAACCAGAATTGCGGAAAGATGGAATTCTCATCATTGACACGGATTTAGTAAAGTCCAAGCCTCCTCGAGGAAAAATCAAAACCTATTCCATCCCTTCCACCAGATTTGCTGAAGAGTTAGGGAACCGGATCATAGCCAACCTGGTTATGCTGGGATTTTTTACTGCAATTACTAAAATTGTTTCTCCAGAGGCTATTAAAAAAGCGCTTCCGGGTTTAGTCCCTGGAAGATTTTTAGACCTTAATATAAAGGCATTTGATAAAGGATACAAATACGGCCAGGAAACTCTATCAAAAGAGAAAAAGGGAAAAAAATGAAACGAACAGGCGTATTCATCTGCCACTGCGGCATCAACATCGCAGGAACAGTGGATGTCAAAAAAGTTACCAAAGACCTCTCCAAGTATCCAGGAGTCGTCCATTCTGAAGATTATGTTTACATGTGTTCTGACCCTGGTCAGAATCTCATCACAGAAGCTATAAAGGAAAAAAAGCTTGATAATGTTATTATCGCCTGTTGCTCGCCAACTCTTCATGAAACAACCTTCAGGAATACTTCCAAATCCGCCGGACTTAACCTTTTTCAGTGTGAAATTGCCAATATCCGAGAACAGTGCAGCTGGGTCCATAAAGATATGGAAAAGGCGACAGAAAAAGCCTTAAAAATTACCAAGAGTGCTGTAGAAAGAGTTCGCAAGAATGAATCTTTAGAACCAATAAGTATCCCTGTCACTCGGAGAGCTCTGGTGATTGGCGGCGGAATATCAGGCATCCAATCTGCATTAGACTTAGCTAATAGTGGCTTTGAAGTCATATTGGTAGAAAGGTCTCCTTCTATTGGAGGCCATATGATTCAACTCTCAGAAACCTTTCCCACTCTTGACTGTTCCCAGTGTATTCTGACACCAAAAATGGTGGAGGTTTCCAAGCACCCAAAGATTAAACTTTTAACATTCAGTGAAATTCAAGAAATTTCCGGATATGTGGGCAATTTTAAAGTAAAAATTCTTAAAAAACCAACCTATGTTGACCAGGATAAATGTACTCTCTGTGATGAATGCACCAAGGTCTGTCCTGTGGTTGTCCCCAATGAATTCGATCTTGGCTTGACTGGACGGCGAGCCATTTACATCCCCTTTCCCCAGGCCATACCGGCAAGCTTCATTCTCGATATAAATTCCTGCCCAGGCCTTCTGCCTATTGCCTGCGGCAAGTGTGCAGATGTCTGCGAGCCGAAGGCCATTGATTTTGATATGAAACCAGAAATCGTTGAAGAAGAAGTGGGGACCATCATTGTTGCCACCGGATATGATCTTTACGATAAAGAATTAATGGCCGAATACGGGTATGGAAAATACCCGGATGTTTTAGATGGCCTTCAGTTTGAAAGATTGTTATCTGCCTCAGGTCCAACACAGGGAAAAATTCTTAGACCATCAGACCATAAAGAACCAAAAGAAGTTGTCTTCATCCAATGCGTTGGTTCCCGCGATCCTGAACTTCACTGCGCCTACTGCTCAAAAATATGCTGTATGTACACAGCCAAACATGCCATGCTCTATAAACATCATGTCCATGATGGTCAGGCTTATGTTTTTTATATCGATATCAGGTCAGGAGGAAAAGATTATGAGGAATTTGTCCAGCGGGCAGTAGAAGATGACGGTGTTCTTTATCTTCGAGGAAAAGTATCTAAAATTTTTGAAGAAAAAGGCAAGATCAAAGTCTGGGGTGTCGACACTCTATTAGGAAAAGATATCGAAATCGATGCTGATATGGTTGTCCTGGCTATGGCTACCCGGCCATCTAAAGGAGCTGAAGAATTAGCCAAAAAACTCAAACTAGCCCTGGATAAGGATGGCTTTCTTTCGGAAGCTCATCCTAAACTCAGACCTGTAGAAAGTGTAACCGCTGGAATGTTCCTGGCAGGAGCAGCTCAAGCACCTAAAGACATTCCAGAAGCTGTAGCTCAAGCAAGCGGTGCAGCTGCCAAAGCTATTGTCATCTTGTCCCAGGAAAGGCTTTACCATTCTCCAACAGTGGCTAAAGTTAACATCAATCTCTGTACGGGCTGCGGAATGTGTGTTCATGTCTGTCCCTATGATGCCCTCTCCCTCAAAGAAAACAAAGCCGAGGTAAATGAAGTTTTGTGTGAAGGATGCGGAACCTGTTCGGCCACTTGTTTAAGAGCAGCCATCCAGGTTAAAAATCTAACTCCTTTACAGGTCCATGAAATGATAAAGGTGTCCCTCGGAGGCTGATAATGGCAGAAGATTTTGAACCTAAAATAGTCGCTTTCCTCTGTAAGTGGTGTTCCTCAGCAGGAAGCGACCTTGCTGGCGTCTCACGCATGGAGTATCCAGCCAATGTTGTCCCGATTACTGTCATGTGTTCAGGGAGCGTTTCCCCTCTTTACATATTATCTGCCTTCAACAAAGGAGCAGATGGAGTCCTGGTTTCAGGATGTCATCCAGGCGATTGCCACTATATCAAAGGCAACTTTTATGCCCGGCGGAGAATAGCTTTAATCAAGAATCTTTTAGAGTATATCGGCCTCGAACCCCAGCGCTTCCAGATGTCCTGGGTCTCTGCAGCCGAAGGAACAAAATATACTCAAATCATAAAAAACTTTGTCAAAGAACTCAAACCACTTGGCCCTCAAACAAAGCTGAGGAGAAATCTATAATGGTAAACCTCGAAGATCTCAAAGAAGAAGCCCAAAAAATATTGAAAGAAGAAAAAGTCAAATACATAATTGGCTATAAAAAAAGCCCAAACAGCCTGATGCCAGTTCCAGCTTTTATAAAAAATCCTGAGGATACTGAGAAATTGATATGGGATCCAACATGTATTTATAACCTTACCCGCTTCCTGGTCGATGAAAAAAGAAGAAAAGAAAGAGAAAAGAATCCGGATGAAAGGCCAGTGGGACTTATCGTAAAAGGATGTGACAGCCGGGCCCTTATCGTCTTGCTCCAAGAAAAATTCATAAACCGAGATGAAGTTTATATTATGGGAGTTTCCTGTGAAAACACAGGAGTTTTGGATGAGAAAAAACTCGCGATAAAATTAAAAGGTAAAAAAGCTGAAAAAATTGAATTCGGCAAGAAAGATAACTTTGTTGTCACAACTGAAGAGGGTAAAATTGAAATTCCCTCTAAAGAGATTCTTGCTGAAAGATGCCTTGAATGCAAAGCCAATTTTCCTGTAATCTATGACGTATTTCTCGGCGATAAAGTCAAAAAAAATATAGATAATCCTTTTAAATCTTTAGAAAAAATTGAATCTTTATCTGGAGAAGAAAGATGGGCTTTCTGGAAAGAGCAGCTTGACAAATGCATCCGCTGTTATGCCTGCAGATCTGTATGCCCTATGTGCTACTGTGACGAATGCGTGGTGGATACCATAAATTTTGCTGTTACAGCAGACACCACTGCTCAAGAAAAGGCGCAAAAAATAAAATGGATGGAAAAATCTCCTGATTTATCAGAAAATCTTATCTATCATTTGGTCAGGGCAATTCACCTTGCTGGGCGCTGCATTGACTGTGGAGAATGCGAAAGAGTCTGTCCTCTGAATATTCCCATCCGGTTCCTGAATAAGAAATTGGAGAAAGAAGCCAAAGAACTTTACGACTATGAAGTTGGCTTTGACTCTGAGCAGCCTTCTCTTGTTTCCTCATTCAAGGATGAAGACCCAGAAGATTTTATCAGGTGAAATTATGGAAAAGATATTGACCAAAAAATCTTTCCCCCAATGGGTTAAAAAGCTTGTCTCTTTTAAAATATATGCGCCTGTAAAAGATGGCGATTTCTGGAGTTTTGATATTATCGATAACCTTGAAGATATTGACCTGAATTGTCCCCTTACTGTTGATTCTCCTAAAAAAATCATCTTTCCCCAAAGAGAAATTTTGTTAGAGTTTAGCACTTCAAACGAAGAAGGTCTCGAGATAAAAGAAAATCTTCCTGAAGAAAAGACCTCTATTATCTTCGGTGTCAGGCCCTGCGATGCCAAAGCTCTTACCCTTATGGATAAAGTTTTTAGCGGCGACTTTGAAGACCTTTATTATCAAAAAAGAAGAAATTCAACAATCCTTGTCGGCCTTACCTGCAACACTCCTCCTTCTCCTAACTGTTTCTGTCTTTCGGTTGATGGTTCTCCCTATTCCACAGAAGGCCTGGATATACTGATGACTGATTTAGGAGACAAATACTTGGTAGAATCCCTGACAGAAAAAGGTAATAAGCTCATAAACGAGGCCAAGAATCTCTTCCAGGAGCCGAAGGCAAAAGACAAAGAAGGAGTAAAGAAAATTCAGGCAGAATCCGAGAGAAAAATCAAACGCCAAATCAAAGACATAAAAAAGATTCCCTCGAAACTTAAAGAAATGTTTGATTCTCCCTTCTGGGATGAAGAATCCATGAGCTGCATTCGCTGCGGGATATGTACATATCTCTGCCCAACCTGCCATTGTTTTGATATAAATGACGAAGTTGCTTCTTCTTCTCCTCTTAAGGGAAAAAGAGTAAGAACTTGGGATAACTGCCAGTTTCCTGATTTTACCATGCATTCTTCAGGACATAATCCCAGGCCAGATAAAGCTTCTCGATTACGTCAAAGAGTCTTACATAAGTTTCAATATTTTGTGGAACTTTATCATAATTATCAATGCGTTGGCTGTGGCCGGTGCATTTCTATGTGCCCGGTAGGGATAGACATTATAGAAGTTGTGGATAAGGTGAGAGATTATGAATCATAATGTTTATATTCCAAGCGTGACTAAAATCATTAAAATAAAAGAAGAAGTGGCTGGAGCCCGTCCTATTAAAACTTTCAGGACAATATTTCTAAATAAGAATGATTTCTCCCACCGCTGCGGTCAATGCGCCCTGCTCTCTGTCCTGGGCAAGGGTGAGTCGATGATATCTATATCCTCCTCTCCTCTGGTCAAGGATTATCTCCAATTCAGCATCCTGAAGATGGGAAGAGTCACCTCCGCCCTTCATGAAATGGAGGAAGGTGACCTCATTGGAATAAGAGGACCTTATGGAAACGGATTTCCCATTGAAGACTGGAAAGGAAAAAACTTAATCTTCATCGGAGGCGGCATTGGCCTGGCTCCAATCTGGTCTGTTCTCCAGACTGCCCTCAGCAAAAAAGAAGACTATGGAAAGCTAACCTTAATCTATGGAGCCAGAACATCTCAAGACCTGGTATTTAAAGAAGAACTGGAAGAGCTTCGAAAAAAAGTGGGAGTTCATCTTTCCGTGGATGTAGAGGAGCCTGAATGGAAGGAGTTTGTTGGTTTTGTACCTGTTAATGTCCTGGATAAAAAACCTTCGCCGCAAAACGCCATCTCTATCACTTGCGGCCCCCCTATCATGATTAAATTTGTCATCCAGAACTTAAAAACCCTTGGCTTTAAAGATGAACAGATTTATACCACTGTTGAAAATAAGATGAAATGCGGCATAGGGAAATGCGGCAGGTGTAATATCGGCAAGTTTTATGTATGTAAAGATGGCCCTGTTTATTCCTGGGCTGAGCTAAAAAATTTACCTCAAGAGTATTAAAAGAATTCAAAAATGATAAAAAACGGTTCAAGGATTCGGAAATTCAATCCTGTCTACTTTAAAACATTGGCAGGTGGACTTAACTTTTAATTTCCTTGAATTCTGATTGTTAGCGTTGTTTCGTAAATTTGCACATTTATTTTTCCTTTAAGGAGGAAACCATGAAAGAGAAAAAGAGTATTATGGATAGAATCGCTGAGTCAAACAAGTCTGTTACGACAGGAATCGATGAAAAGGATATTGAGTATTGGGTAACAATCTACATAATGGGAAAGGCATACAAGGTTCCAGCTGGGCTGACAATCATGCAGGCCATGGAGTTTGCGGGGTATAGGTTTGTCAGGTCTGCAGGATGCAGGGCAGGATTCTGTGGGGCCTGTGCTACGATTTATAGAAAAGCCGGCGACTATAAGCTTCAGGCAGCATTGGCCTGCCAGACAAGGGTTGAGGATGGAATGTTCTTGGTTCAAATACCGTTTGCACCTGGAGAGAAAGCCATTTACGACATTAACAAAGAAGAATACATTGTTGGCGTATTGTTTAAACACTACCCGGAGCTTGCCAGGTGTGTATCCTGCAATACTTGTACAAAAGCGTGCCCTCAGGAACTCGAGGTTATGGATTATATCCAAGCAGCAATCAAAGGTGATTATAAGGCTGTGGCTGAAGAATCCTTTGATTGTATTCAGTGTGGACTTTGTGCCATAAGATGTCCGGCAGAGCTTGTTCAATATCACATAGCTCAGCTAGCCAGAAGAATGTATGGGCGACATGAATGTAAAGAGCCAGAACATCTTAAAACTCGGCTAAAAGAGATAGAAAAAGGTGAATATAAGAAAGGCTGGGATAAATTTATTAAGTCTACTATCAAAGAACTTGAAAAACTGTATGCTGAAAGAGAGAGGGAATCAGATTAACAAAGGAGGAGAAAAATGGCTGAAATAAAATTTATCAGAGGGTATCCAGAGTACATGTATAAGCTTATAAATAAAGTTGAAAAGACCAGGATGAAGAGAAAAGACTATGACCCTCCTGCCATGAGCAAAGAAGAAAGGAAAGAGGTACTCAAGCTTCATCCAGATTATGCTCCTGGAGGTAAAAGAAAGATATCAATAGGTCAGAATAAAGGCGATATAGGGCCTAATGAAGTAGTAGATCTACTTGAGGCCTATCCACTCATAAAAGAAAATGAAATCGATCTTTCCAAAATTGATTACGATGTAGATATTTTCATAATAGGTGGTGGCCTGGCTGGGACATCCGCAGCTATTTGGGCAAATAATCAAGGAATTCCGCCCGAAAAAATTCTACTTACAAACAAGCTAAGGCATGGTGATGCCAACTCAATGATGGCTGAGGGAGGAACGCAGGCAGCTGATCGTTCAAACGATTCACCACTCATACATTTTATAGATGCTATGGGGGGAGGGCATTTTGCAAATAAGCCAGATGTTCTCAAAGCATTAGTCGAAGATGCCCCCTTTATAATGCACTGGCTTTTAGAATTAGGAGCAATGATTGATACAGAGGAAAATGGAGATTTTGTAGAGAAATGGGGTGGTGGCACATGCAGAAAGAGAATGCATGCTTGCCGGGATTATACTGGCCTTGAGGAACTGAGAGTAATAAGGGATGAATTCAGAAATAGAAAAATTCCGTGCTTAGAATATTATCCCGCAATTGAGCTTCTTACAGATGGGGAAGGAAGGGTTGCTGGAGCAGTTCTTTGGAATTTTGAAACAGGCGATTATAAAATTGTAAAAGCTAAAGTCACGATTCTGGCAACAGGTGGCTTTGGAAGGTTACATATAAGAGGTTTCCCAACCACAAATCATTATGGCGCTACTTGCGACGGTGTTGTTCTTGCATATCGTGTTGGAGCTAAACTGAGAGATGTGGACACTGTTCAGTATCATCCCACAGGAGCTGCGTATCCACCACAGATAATAGGCCTCCTTCTTACTGAAAAACTCAGGAGCATGGGTGCTCAACCAGTGAATAAAGACGGAGAAGCATTTGTCTTTCCTCTTGAACCAAGAGATGTTGAAGCATCTTCATTTTTAAAAGAGTGCTATGTAAGAGAAAAAGGAATTGTAACTCCAACAGGCATGAGAGGTATCTGGCTTGATACTCCTCTCATTGAAATTAAAAACGGTGAAGGAACTATAGAGAAGGCATTCCCTGGAATGAATAGAATGTTCAAAAGATTTGATATTGATATGGCCAAGGACCCAGTTCTTGTATTTCCTACGCTCCATTACCAAAACGGAGGCGTAGAAACAGACCCAGAAGGAAAAACAAATATAGAGGGATTATTTATTGCAGGTGAAATATCAGGCGGAGTTCATGGCAAAAATAGACTTATGGGAAATTCAACCCTTGATTGTATGGTGTTTGGAAGGAGATCTGGAATCTGCGCTGCAAAATATGCTAAGACCATCAAAAGGAGAAGAAAACTATCATTGGAGCATATGAAAAAATATGTAAACATGCTTAAAAAAGCTGGAATAAAACCTGAGAGAAGAGCTCCAATACTTCTGCCAGAATATAGAGGTAAAGCCGTATTAGCAAGAATGATTGACATATTTTAGCCTCATTACCCCAATTATTTTATAAATTACTGATAAATGAGCCCCCATAAAATTAACTTACTTTTTTGGTAATGCGCATAAATACCATAAGATATAAGATACTGGTTGTTATCAGGATTATAAGCCAAATTCTCTCCAAAATAAGCAAATATCAGATAGACTGCTGTCTGCTTAATATAAGGTACTAATGGCTTTGGCTTTTTATCCAAGAAATTCCCCTTGTCATCAACCGAGCGGGCTAGAAGTTTCCCTTCTCTCTGGTATCCAACA
>Ga0209986_10000105_pt1 | contig 73192 bp, 56 predicted proteins | sample BlataG_FD_183168 | JGI IMG/M metagenome (GOLD analysis project Ga0209986, IMG submission 183168) | Deep subsurface microbial communities from Black Sea to uncover new lineages of life (NeLLi) - Black_00105 metaG (SPAdes) (version 2) | ecosystem: Environmental > Aquatic > Marine > Oceanic >... | reverse complement strand
TTGCGGCAATTGGTCTGCTCGGTGTGCTGCCGGCCCGCAGCATCTGGCGGCGATTGCTCCGGAACGCGGCGATGCTGCTGGCGCTCGGCGGCATGATCGGCTGGCTGCTGCTCGACCCTTTGGCGGCCGGTCGCTACGCCCTGTTGGCCGCGGTTATCTTCGGCGGCTTTGGCGTCCCCGCCGCAGCGCTCCTCGATGGCCGGGAGGTGGTTTGCGGCTGGCGTTCTCTCATTGGCAGTGTTGGCGGGCCCGGCCCGGGGCTCAGCGGCTTGCTGGCGGTGCCCACCCCCGGCCTGCAGGCTGCGGTGGTGCTGGCTGGCCATGCCAGCTTGATGCTCTGGCCTCCCCTCGTCGTAGCGGTGGTGGCCGCCGGGAACCCAGCGGCGTTGCCAGCCCTGATGACGGCCGTTGTGCTCGCAGCCGGGGCTGCTCTGGCCAGCGGTGGCTGTGTGGCCGCCCACGCCCGGGGCTGCCGGGGAGAGACGGTGCTCGCGATCGGCCTGGGTCTTTTGGCCTGCTCCGTCTGGCTCCGGCTGGCCACGGTTTAGCGGCCGGTGGGGGTAAACCTGCGGGAAACACGTGAAAGTTGATGTTGAGAAAAATGGGGAAGCCTGAGACACTCCCGGCCCAGGAGATCGTGGCCGGCCGTCTTCGCAGGATCGTCCCTGCTTTCAGCGGTTGCCGCCTCGGTGTCCCACGGTAAGGGTTCGTCCTGAGGCGTGGGGCGTTTCTGCCGGTCAATGGAATCCGAAGGAGTGCATCTGTGGACGGAATGATGAGCCCATGTGCGGCTGAGCGGTCCCTGACAAACAAAATCTGGCGTCCCGCCGGTCTCGCTGCGGTGGCGGTTTTCCTGGCGATGGGCTCGGTGGTGGCTGAACCGGCGTTCAAGCCGAGTCAGACCATCTTTCCCGCCACGACCGCGGCCTGGCTGAGTGTCGCGGATCCGATTGCGTTTCAAGAAAGCTTCGACCGCACTCAATATGGTCGGCTCCTGCAGGACCCAAACATGGAGGCCTTCGTCAAGAGTTTCCGGGAGCAGCTTTCCAAGGCTGGCAAGCGGCGGCTGGGGAAACTCGGACTGACCCTGGAAGATCTGGGCGAGGTGCCCGGAGGTGAGATTGCCCTCGCAGCGATCGTCCCAGAGCCCGATCGGCTGGCCACAGTGCTCCTGGTCGACACCACCGGCCATGAGGAGGAGACCCAAAAGCTCCTTGACCAGATCGACACCCGGCTCCTCGAACAGCAGGCCCGGCGGCTGGCCGACTATCAGGAGGTGATCAAGGTCTATCGACTTCCGTCAGAAGAGCCTCGGGCGGATGAAGAAGCAGAAGAAACGCCCCCTGCCGAGCGGCTGGTGGCGGTGGTTCACCAGGGATCGGCTCTTGTTGTCGGTGACGATCCGGTCCAGGTTCATCATGTTTTGACCGTCCTGGAGACCGGGCGGCAGGATTCGCTCGCCTCAAAGAATGATTTTGAAAGCGTCGCGGACCGGTCGCTGGAGGACCTGCCGGCGGCGGCGGCAACGCTGCGGTGGTACGTCGATCCGTTCGCCTTCGCTGTCGCTTACAAGGCGACCAATCCGCCGCCGGATCGCCGCAAGGGGCCGGATTATGTTGAGATTCTCGGTCGCCAGGGGTTCGATGCGGTGAAGTCGATGGGGGGAGCCCTCATCTTCAACGACGGCCCGCGTGAAATGCGGCACCAGACAATCATCTACGCCCCGCCGCTGCCCGGTCGAGATCCGGCCTCAACCGACCGCTACGATCTGGCCGCCCGAATGCTGCGGTTTCCTGATGCCGAGACGATCGAGCCGCCGTCCTGGGTGCCCGCCAACGCCTCGAGTTGGTCGGCCCTGCAGTGGGACATCGAGACCGCGTTCCACTCTGCTGAGAGTCTGGTGGACGATGTCGTCGGAGAGGAGGGTGTCTTCGACGACGTGATCGCCTCACTCAAGGAGGACCCAGACGGTCCTCAGATTGATGTCGAAACCGATCTGATTGCGGGGCTTGGGACCAGGGTTGCCATGCTGAGCGACTATGTCGAGCCGATCAGTGTTGACAGTGAGCGGCTGGTGATCGCGATTGAGGCGACCGATCCCGAGAAGGTGGCAGCCACCGTCTCCAAGAGCATGGCGACCGATCCTGACATGCGGCGGATCGAAGCCCATGGCGTGGTCATCTGGGAATTGATCGATCGCTCCATGGAGATTCCAAAGCTTGAGATTGAGACACCCGGCGGTGGAATTGCCCATGCCGATCATGAAGACGATCGCCATGACCGACGGCGGCGGCTGCGGGAAAAGGAAGAGAAGCTCCTGCCTCATTCGGCGGTGACGGTCTCGCATGGCCATCTGCTCATCGCGTCTCATCGGGACATTCTCGAACGGGTTTTGACGACGGCCGATAGTGGTGATTCGCTTGTGTCGCGGCCCGATTACAAGCTCGTTGTCAGCGAACTGGCGGCGCTCTTTCCCGGGAGCATGGCCTTGCAGGGATTTGGGCGGTCGGATGAGTCGATTCGGCCCTCCTACGAAATGCTCAAGCGGGGCTCGATGCCGAAATCGAAGAGTATGATGGGGCAGATTCTGAACAATCTGTTGGGGGATGGAAAACCGGGCTCGGTACGGGATCAAAAGATTGATGGCAGCACGCTGCCCGATTTCGAACTGATTCGGCGGTATTTTGGCACCGGCGGTTTTGTGATGCAGACCCTCGACGACGGCTGGTTCATTGGTGGCCTCACCCTGCCCCGTGAGAGCGGAAGCAGCGAGCAGCCCAACGAAGAGGTGGCCAGCCGCCCGAAGGAACCGCAGACCAACTAGCGATCAGGGTCAGGGGCCGAGTCGACGACCGCCCAAAAGGGATGCTGATAGTCGCAGCGGGTGCGGAGGTCCTCGAGCAACACATCGATGTCGGGCGTCAGTTCACCACGGTGCAGCTGCCGGCTACCGAGTGAGACGGTGATCGGCCGCTTGAAATCGACCAGTTCGGGGGCAAGCCAGATTCGCACCCGGTCGGCGCCGCAACGGACGGAGACGCGGTTGCTGCTGGTCGCCTTGCCCGCAAGCGTGAAGGGCCGGATGGCGGCTCCTGCCGCCCAGTCGGTCGGCAGGATCATTGTCCGCGGTGGTGGGGACTCCATTTCGATCCACCAAAAGAAGCGGTCTCCGGGCCGGAGGCTCACCGTCTCGATGGACCGAGGGAAAAAATCCCGCCTCCGCCGGCCCATCCAGTCGAAGATGCGGATGATTTCGTCGGAGAAGTGCTCGTGCCCCCGGCCCCGGTATTCGACGTAGGTCACGTCGTAGCCCTTGAGCAGGTAACGGTCGAGGTCCATCTCGTTGGCGGTGAAGCTGGCCTGGTCGAGCCCGCCGCCGACGAGGTAGAGCGGGAGTTGTTCGGCGTTGGAGTGATAGTGGTGAATGTATCGGGAGGCCGAACCGGCGATCACCACGAGCCCGGCCCAGAGGTCGGGATGGGCCAAGCCGATGTCCCAGGCGGCGTCACCGCCGAGTGAATGACCGGAGAGGAAGACCCGGTCGGAGTCGATGGCGAAGCGGCGAGAGGCCTCGCGGAGGGCGGCCAGCACGGCGGCATGTTCCCGGGCGGTGAAGCCATACGCCAGCTGGCTGGGGTCAGCCCAGGCCGGAGCGATAACAATCGCCCCGTGTCGGGCGGCCTGTCCGGATCGCTGCCCCTGCTCATCCGGCATACCCGCCCACCACTCGATCTGGTTTAGCGGTGTATTCCAGGCTGCATGCAGGCTGACGATCGCGGGATAGCGGCGGCGGGCATCGTATTCCGGGGGCAGCTGGACCAGGCAGCGGAAGGTTTCGGAAGGGTGTCCGGTGGCGGCCGGCCGAGGGACGTCGATCATGAACAGGCCGTCACCGTCGGCTTCGGGGGCTGGCAGCGGCGGCAGCATCTGGGTAGCCACGGCGGCAACGGTGGGAGGGTCGAAGGCCTCTTCCTCAGCGAGGCGGCGGCGGAGGTTGGCCCGCTCGGTGGCGGTGGCGGTGGCGAGATAGGCCCGGAGCAGCCTGCGGACCCGGGCGGTCGAGAGCGCCAGCTTCAGGTTCACCTGCGAACGGTCGGCCCCTGCGAGCCAGCCGCTCAGGCCCAACGCCAGACTTTGCTCGGTGGTCAGTTGACCAGTGCCGGCGACTCGCTCAAAGACGGCCAAGCGGTCGAGGGTGGCGAAGGTCAACTGGGCGGCAATCTCGTCGGTCAGCTGTACCGCGGCTTCTCGTTCACGGGTGTCGGTGATGCCGGCTGCCCGCTGACGCAGCAGGGCCACCAGCCGGCCGGCCCGGTCGAGTCGATCCCGATAGGCGTCACGAATCTCGGTGACCGCCTGCAACAGCTCCCCGGTACCGTCCCCAACCGGAAATGACTCCAGCAACTGGATCACCAAGCGATCCTGGCCGGCCCGCTGCCGAAGGCGAATCTCGTCAAGCAGTTGCCCCGCCGCGAGCGTGGCCAGACTCCGTTGCTGGTCGCGGAGGTTGGCGGCGGCCGGAAAGTCGGTGGCCAGCTGCTCGAGTTCGGCAGCCGCCTCCCGGTATCGCGATGCCTGAAGCAGCAGCCGGACGAACTGCAGTCGCTGGTCGATGTCGCCCGGGTCGATCTGCCGCTCGATGATCCGTCGCAACGTCTCGCGTGAAACGGAGGAGGTCGCCAGCCGCATGTCGATCCGCACCGGCTGTTCCGTCACCAGCCCTTCCACCGCGATCCAGCGGGGGGTGATCGTGGTGATGCCCTGCACGACATCGAGCGGACCCGTCGCGGTAGCGAGGGACAAAACCCGGCGGCCGTAGTCATCAAACGGTGTGGCGGCGAGTACAGCGCCAATGCCGCCGACGCGGCGGCCACCATCCGGCACCCGCTGGGGAATCTCGATCCGTTCAAGGCCGGCGTCAACAGGGTTTTTTTCAGCAGCAACCACCCGCCGGCGGGGAACAAAGGTCCGGGTCAGGCCGTCATCGCACATGACCGCTGTGGCCGCCTCCCCCTCCCGTTCCTCCGGATCAACGCTGACGCCCGGGATGAGGGCGAACCGGCCGGTCAGGCTGCGGCCGTCGTCAAGATCGACCCGATCGGCGGCTGCCGGCAGACTCAGGCCGAGGCTCAGCAGCAGCGGCCAGCAGCGACACCAGCGGGGCTGCCGCCACTGCCAGTCACCCCCCGCTGGATCGCCGTGGTGGTGTGCGGAAACGGTCTCTGTGCCCATCGTGACCTCCCACCTTTGGTGCCCTCCGCTGTTGCGTGACGTCCGGCAGCGTACACTAGCTCTTGGTCGACCGGCGAATGGGTTGGCCTCCACTGCCTGGCTGCAAAGACGACGCATCTCCCCCTGTTTGCCATCGGAGCCTTTCCGGATGATTCCGATTGTCCGCCGTTTACTTGCTTGGGCTGTCGCTCTCGCCTTGCTGCTGCCGCTGGTGCTGGTGCTGGTGCTGGCTCTGGGCGGCCTGCTCACCGGGCTGGGGGATCAGGTGGGAGGCCGCATCTGCCTGCGAGTGGCGCTCAGCATTGGGCTCGTCTGGGCGACGGCGGTGGTGACGACAGCAGTGGCTGGCGGTCTGATGGCACTTGAGTCGACCCCGTGCGAGCCACCTGGCCACGCGGCTGACGCTGGTCCATCACAGGACCGGCCCAGCCGCGGTGATGAGGCCGCGGGGCGATAAGTGATCCACCGCGATGCCGTGGTGTCGTGGAATGCGGAGAGCTCGCCAATCCAAAAGGAGGGTGCCTCAGTTCCGGGGCCTGCATCCGAAGGCCGATCACCCGGGGGCGATCCGCTCGGCATGGCACGCGGCCGGGACTATGGTTGGCACCCGACGAGCCTCGTTAAGAGCTCACCGGCATAGGTTCGACACAGCACGGACATGGCAGAAAACTTACCGCCCCGCGGCCTCGCGATTCGGCATCCTTCTTCGGCATTTGCATGATAGTCAAGAAGGACCGCCGCTAACAGGTTCCCGACGTGTTGATGGTTCACCGCCTGGGTTTCGGCCGGAACAAATTGCAGGCTACTGTTCGTCAGCCTCACGGAGGTGGGGCTCCATCGCCTTGGTGTTCCGCTCAACGGCCAGCACTACGGTCTGTCGCTCCAGGCCGGTCGCTGACTGGGCCATGATGGGAATAACCTGCCGTTTGTTGGGCATCTCCACCCTCACCCGGAAGCCCCCGTCGTCCTCGACGTCGACCGGCTCCCCTTGAATTGTCAGGTAGGCGCCTTTTTCGGTGACCCCGTAGATGACCATCTCGGCCTCGACCTCTAGCGGAAAGCCAAGGGCCTCACCCTGCTCGAGTCCCTCGCCCAGGCTGGAATGATTTGATCCGGGCGGACCGAGTGGCCGCCGGAGCCGTTCCTCGAACAGTTCCTGCAGTTCCTGGGGGTGGTCCTCCGGCGAAAATCCGCCACTCATTGCATAGATCTTGTCGCAGTTCGTGGCGATGTCGCTCCAGTGGGTGTCAAGCGTGTCACCCTGAGAGCCGGCGGCAACGTTCACGATGTTGCTTCTGCAAATACTGTGGAATTCACCATGCCGTGAGCGGTAGCCGAGTTCAACCCGGCACCGTAGTGGATTCCGGACATCAATGAACCAGTTTTTCACTCCACCATGAATTTCAATTTCGCGAACCACCCGCTCCGATGGCGAGCCGGCGGCACCGCTGACGACCTCAAGCAGCCGCAAGGTGGGCCTGGCGGCATGCCATTCCTGGCCCATGGCGGCTTCGATCCGGCGGACACTCGGCGGAGTGACTTCCCAAAATGCATGCAGCCAGTGCGGCCCACGAACCATGAGCACCGCGCGGTCGCGGATTTTTGCCCGCTTTCGGCTCGGCTCGGGCCGGCTCACCAGGCTCTTCTCACGGGCCAATCGGTCCTGAGCGGCCCTGATTCGTTCGCTGACAGCGGCCCGGCGACGAGCAATCACGCCCTGTCGGGACGGCTCGCCTGCGGTTCGACCGCGGGCCGATCGGCGACTGGGAGAGGCGTTGGAACTGGTGGCCGCTGCGGCGGCGGATCGGCCGCCCTTGGCAAGGTTCGATGGCCGGCTTTTCACCGACCCGCGGGCCTGGTTTTTCTTCGAGCCGACAGCAGCCCTGGCGGCAACAATCCCGCTGGTGGTCGCGGCAGCCGCTGGCCTGGCCGCCTTGGCTCGCCGCACCAACGCCTTGATGAGTTGGTCCTTCCGCATCGTGTGCCATCCCGGCACACCTTGCTGCTTGGCCAGCCTCGCCAAATCGCGGACCGGCTTTTCCCTGAGGGTCGCGGTCGTCATCAGGTTCTCTCCCTCCCGGAGCACCCCGGGGCATCACGTACGAAACGCCGGCCTGTGCGTCAGCCCGACCGAGCAATTCACGCTACCGAAAACCAGGCGTGAACGCAAATTGCCGCGCGATATGAGAGAAAACGGTCACGGTTGGGCCGCTTTTGGGAAAACAAGGAAAGATTCCGATGGTTCCCGTGCTTTTTATCGCCGAAACTAGTGAAATCTCTGGCCGAGATCAACCATTGACTTGCTATCGGCTTATTCTCCACGGAGCTTCAGGCCGCGTTCAGCGAGACGTTCTCGGACTTCGTTCAGGCTGGTGACGCCGAAGTTCTTGCACTCCATCAGGTCTTCGCCAGTCCGCCGTACGAGCTCACCAATTGTGGTGATTCCGAGCTTGGTCGTGCACTTGCGGGCTCGTACCGACAGATTGAGTTCGGTGACCGGCAATCCATGAATTTCGGTCTCTTCCTCCACCGGCTCGGCGAAAGAAGGCAGTGGCTCGGCCGTTGCTGTCGGCTCGGCAAATTGGCCGAGGCTCAACCCCTTACTGGCGAGCATTTCCTTGATCTCAACCAGGCTGGTTTCGCCGAAGTTCTTGCTGGCCAGCACCTCGGCCTCACTGGTGCGGGCCAGATCGCCAAGCGTCTGAATGCCCATCTTGGCGAGGCAGTTCCTGCTGCGGACCGACAGTTCAAAGTCGCTGACTGGCAGCGTCATGATCTGCTCCAGCCGGTCACGCTGCCGCTGCTCTTGTTCGTCAAGCAGTCGGTCACCTGAGGCGGCCGAGTCTTTCATGAACAGCCGGGCCCGGGCCACCGCCTCCTCACGGCCGGGAGCGTCAAACGGAAGCCCATCGAGAATCCGGCGGTAACACTCCTGAGCCTTGGAAAACTCGTCGCGGTCTTCATAGAGCAGCCCGAGGTTGATCAGTCCACCGACGGTGGCAGGGTACCGCTGTAGCGAACGCTGGTAGCTCTCGATCGCTTCATCGTCATTGCCCATCCGGTCGTGGAGCACCCCGAGGCAGAACAACGCCAGTGGCTGGCCCGAGTCAGCTGCCACTGCTTTTTCCAGTGTCGCCAATACCTCTTCAAGCGGGGCCGCCGATTCCACCCCGACCGCTCCGCGGGCCGCCAGTACCTCTGCGGAGTCGATCTCATCACTGCCCGCCGCGTTGAGCACACTTGTCGCCTCCTCGAGCCGACCAGCCGCCCGCAGCACATTGGCGATCGCTGCGGTGCAGGCAGCCGCTGGATAGCCAGCGCTACGGGCTGCTTCGAATGATCCACGGGCCTCGTCGGTGCCACCGAGGGCAGCCTGCGCCAAGCCAAGGGCGAACAACGCCAGCGCCGAGCCGTCACCCGACTTGAGGGCGGCCACCGCTTCACTACTGCGGCCGAGCAGATAGAGGCCGACGCCCAGCCTCACCGAGGCGGCCGGACTGCGGTCGGCCGCCGCCTGCAATTCCTGGACGGTCAGCCGCAGTTCCCGGTGAGTCGCCGGGTTCGTCCCGAGCGCATCGGCGATTGTCCGAACGTCATCCGGGCCGAACGGTCCGCTGCCGGCGAGCAGTTCACGGACATCGACAGGAGCGGGGGAGGTGTTGGCTGAGGCTTGCATCTGGTTGGATTACCTTTCAACGGTGGGCCACTGGTGGCAGGGGGAAACCAATACCGCGCCCGAGTATCGACAGTGGCCCGGGATCAAGCGGGAAGCCAGCGGTGGGAATCGAACCCACAACCCCCGCATTACGAATGCGGTGCTCTGCCAATTGAAGCTACGCTGGCGGTCGGACACGAAGGCTGACTGGTCTGCCGCGACCGGACTCCGCAGCGTAGCGCAGAGTCTCTGGGCTAGTCAAGGGGCTGCCCGGCGAATCGTCCCCGCGGAGGTGGCGATGCCGAAACAAGAAAAAGTGGGGTCTCGACCCGGCAGGAGCGTCCTGCCATGGTCGAGCGGATCAGGGGCAAGGCGACCGCTCGACCGAAAGAAGTCGAAGACCCCACTTTTTCATGGTGTGGATGACAGGAACCGGAAATCCCTGTCGGGAGATAGGGAGAAGCACTCCCCGTGCCAAAGTGTCACCGGCTAAAAAATTTGATTGCGTGTTGCCGGAATAGTTGGCGAAAACCCGGCTGGAATGGCGAAATCCCAACATCTATCCCGGGGACGGTGCCAGCCATGGCCCGTCGCAAAATGAAAAATCGTGGTCGCCGACAGCGATTCCGCTGCGGCAAAATGCCGCGACCGCAGCAAATAGCCGCAGTGCATGAAAGGATTTTCCTCAAGGGACTTTCCTCGGCTGCACCCTCGTTCCTTTTTTTGGAGACGCTTCGCCATGAATCCCCACCTGCCGGCCCAGATCGGTGATTATCGCTGCGGGCCGGGTCAGCCGCTGCTGCTGATTGCCGGACCTTGCGTTATCGAGCATGCCGACCTCTGCCTGCTGATCGCCGAGCGGCTCGCCGAGATTGGCCGCGACCTCGGAGTGCAGGTCGTTTTTAAGGCGTCGTTTGACAAGGCGAACCGGACCGCGGCGGCTTCTTTTCGGGGGCCGGGGATCGACTCGGGGCTGGCTGTCCTCGAGCGGGTCCGCGAGGCCACCGGTCTGCCGGTAACCACCGACATTCACCTGCCCGCTCAGGCGGCTCCGGTCGGCAGCGTCTGCGAGTTGTTGCAGATCCCCGCCTTCCTCTGCCGGCAGACCGATCTGCTGCTGGCAGCCGCGGCAACCGGCCGGGCGGTGAACGTGAAAAAGGGCCAGTTCATGGCCCCCGGCGATATGCGGCATGCGGTGGCCAAACTGCTGGCCGGCGGCTGCCAAAACATGATGCTGTGTGAGCGCGGCACCTTCTTCGGCTATGGGCGACTGGTCAACGACTTCGGCGGGCTCTTGACCATGCGGTCGCTGGGGGTCCCGGTGATCTTCGACGCCACGCACTCGGTCCAGCAGCCTGCCAGCCAAGGGGATGCGACCGGGGGCGACCGGTCCCTGGTCGAGCCGCTGGCCCGGGCTGCCGCCGCCGTCGGCATCGACGGCGTCTTTTTCGAGACTCATCCCGACCCCAGCAGCAGTCCGAGCGACGGTCCAAATATGGTACCTTTGGAAGAGTTGCGGGGCGTGGTTGAGCGTGTGCTGCGGATCCACCAGCTGCATGGTGACTGATGGGTGAAACCGAATGACGACGCGAAATGCCTGGCCAATGCGGAGCTCGATGGCGTTGCTGCTGGGCGGCCTGCTGGTGGCTGGCTGCCAACAAACGCCCCCGCCTCCACCAGCCGAGGTCAGGATTGTGCCGCAGGTGTCCCGCGAGGTCCGCGGCAAGCTGCTCGATGGGGCAATGGCCGTGCTCGGTCGGCTCGAGCAATACGATGAGGCCTCTGCGTCGGCGCAGGTCTTCGACCGGCTCAACCAATGGATTCACGCCGATCCCGTCGGGGACGAGGCAGCCAGCGCTGACTGGCGGGTCGATCCCCTCATCGAGACGCTCCCCGCTCAGCTGCGGGACCTCTGCGGCTCTGAGCGGCTCAGCAGTGCCGTCTTCGACGCGGCCCGCGATGTAACTGCCCTGCGCGACTGCCGTTGGCTGGCCGACATCGCCAAAACGGCCCGCGGTGAGGCCCTCGACGACCTCGACATTGCAGAGGCCCTGTTCCGCTGGACGGTGCGATCGCTGGCAATTGAAAGCGATCCTCCGCTGGCAGCCGGTCCGTCCAGTGGTGGCCGGCGGTGGTTTCAGCGGGGCGAGATTCTGCTGGCCGGCCGCGGCAGCCCCGCCCAGCGCAGCTGGATTTTTTTGGAATTGCTGCGGCAGGCAGGCCTGCAGGGGGTGATGCTGGCGACGGCTGACCCCGCCGGCGGGCTGAGGCCGTGGATTCCGGCGTTAATCTCCGGCGGCGAGGCATATCTGTTCGAGCCGACCTACGGGCTGCCGATTCCCCGGTCCGACGGGGAGGGTGTGGCCACCGCCCGCGAGGCGGCGGCTGATCCGGCGGTGCTTGACAGACTCGATGTTGACGGCCGGCCGTACCCCCTGTCCGCCAGTGACATGCTCGACCTGGCCGTCCTTGTCTGTGCCGACCCTGAGTCGCTCTCCCGCCGCATGGCCCTGGTCGAGCGGAATCTGCTCGGTGGGTCGGCCGTGCGGCTGGCCGTCGATGCGTCGGCGGTGGCGGCGGCGGCGGCCGCTGCCTTACCCCGCGAACCCGATCAGACGCAGCGGGCAATCTGGCACTTCCCGTTTGAGGTTCGCCGCCGCCGGCTGGCGGCCAGCGCGGAGATTGCGTTGGCCGTTGCGGCTGAATTGGGGGTGATGACGGTCGCGTTCGAGCAGGGCCGCTCGACTCCCGACCGCCGGTCGGGAGGCCGCGTCATCCGGCCGCTCTACGCCGGCCGGCTGCGAGAATTTCGCGGCGAATGCACCGGCCCGGAGGGGGCAAAGAAGGCCTACCTGATGGCCCGGCCGACAACGCGGCTGATCGGCGAAATGGTGCAGCGGGTTCCCGAGCCGCAGCGAGAACGGGTGCGTCGGCTCTATGAGCAGATGAAGGAAGATGCCACCTATTGGCTCGGGCTGGTCACCCTGGCTGAACGGGATTTTGAGACCGCCTGCGACTACCTAGGCCGGATGACCCTCGAGGCCGCCCCTGACGGCCGCTGGGCGGCAGCCGCCCGGCTTAATCTGGCCGAGGCGAAATTGGCCCTCGGTGAGACGGACGAAGCGGTCTCGCTGCTCCGCGCAGACCGCTCACCCCAGCGGTTTGGCAGCCGGATTCGGGCCCGCGAACTGGTGGGGACAGCGGCCGATCCCGCTGAATGATTCCACGATGCCGATTGCCGTCGGGAGTCCCGCTCGGTAGCATCTAGGGCTTCGAGCATTTCGGAGTACCGGCCGCTGTCGTCGATTTCCCGTCGCAGTCGCCCGCCCCCGACCATCCCCAGCCAAGGCAGGACGAGCAGAACGATGAAAGAAGGCATTCACCCCAAATACATCGACGCGGTTGTGAAGTGTGGCTGCGGCAACAGCTTCACCACCCGGAGTACGGTGCCTGAGATCAAGCTCGACATCTGCAACATGTGCCATCCATTCTTCACCGGCAAGCTCAAGTTTGTTGACACTGCCGGCCGGATTGAGAAGTTCAAGACCAAGTTCGGGTCGAGTGGCTACGCCAGCCTCAAGAAGGGCAAGAAGGCGGCCAAGCCGGCTGAGGCTCCCGCGGGCTGAAGCAGGTGGGAGCATCGCTGCCGGACCAGCGGCTGCCGCCCGGGCCGGGGTTTCCTTGCTGAGGGCGTTGCGGGATTGGCCCGGTATCAAATTCCGCAGCCACCGAAAACAAGACAGCAGTGATGGATCGCGCTGCCGCCGGAGAGGTGATGCGGGAAGAACTCGACAGCAAACTCGCCCGATTCGAGGAACTTGAGCAGCAGCTCGCCGATCCGGCGGTACAGGCCGACTCTCAGCGGATGTCGGCAGTGGCCCGGGAGCATGGCAGCCTCGCCCGGTTGGCCCGCCGCTACCGGAACTTCCTGGCGGTTGAACGGGAGATCGCCGAGCATGCCGAGATGGCTGCCGGCGACGACGGCGATTTGCGGGAACTTGCCGAGGCCGAACTACCAGAGCTGCGACGGCGGCGGGATGCGGAGTGGGATGCCCTGCTTGACGCCTGCCTCGAAGATCCCGATGCCGATCGGTCACGGTGCATCATGGAACTCCGTGCTGGTACCGGGGGCGACGAGGCGGCCCTGTTTGTCCGCGATCTCTTCGAGATGTATCGCCGCTATGCGGCAGAGATTGGCTGGGACATTGAGGTGATGGACGCCAGCCCGACGGAGCTGGGTGGTTTCAAGGAACTGGTGATCGCCGTGGTGGGGGGCGATGTCTTCCGGCGGCTCCAGTACGAGAGTGGCGGGCATCGGGTGCAGCGGGTGCCCGACACCGAGGCCAAGGGACGGGTGCACACCTCGGCGGCCACGGTCGCGGTGCTGCCGGAACCGGAGGATGTCGAGGTGACGATCTCACCGGAGGAGTACCGCAAGGATCTGTTCTGCGCCAGTGGACCGGGTGGCCAGCATGTCAACAAGACCACCTCCGCCGTCCGGCTGACCCATCTCGAGACCGGTATCGTGGTGCAGTGCCAGGATGAGAAAAGCCAGCACAAGAACTTTGCCAAGGCGCTGCGGGTGCTCAAGACGAGGCTCTATGAACGGCAACGGCAGATCGAGCACGACAAGCGGGCCAGTGAACGCCGGGGTCTGGTCGGCTCGGGTGACCGGAGCCAACGGATCCGTACCTACAACTTTCCCCAGAACCGGCTCAGTGATCATCGGCTGAACCAGAACTTCAACCTCGATCAGATTCTCGCCGGCCGACTCGGCCTGGTGCTCGACGCACTCGAGGAACGGGTGCGGCAGGAACGGCGGGGTGGGCTGGTTGCCGGCTGAGCTTCTGGTTTTCAACCCGAGTCGTCCCCGTCGCCGCAGGCGGGCCGCAACAGAGGTATCCCACTGATGGCAGATGTTCCTTCCCCAGCCCCGCCCGCCGCGGACCAGCCTGACAGCTGGACCGTTGGTCGGCTGTTGACCTGGACCACTGATTGGCTGGCTGGCCGCGGCAGTGAGTCGCCCCGTCTCGATGCCGAGGTGCTGCTGGCCGCAGTGCGGGGCTGTCCGCGGATTCTGCTTTATACTGCGTTTGCTGAAGCGGTCGACGATGCGCAGCGAAGCCGCTTCCGCGATCTCGTCCGCCGCCGCGGCGGCGGTGAACCGGTCGCCTACCTGGTGGGCAGTCGGGAGTTCTTTTCACTCAGCTTCGCGGTGACGCCGGCAACGCTGATTCCGCGGCCCGAGACGGAGGGGCTGGTGATTCGTGTGCTCGACCTGTGGAAGCAGCGGGCTGAGACGGCCGGGCCGAGGATCGTCGATGTCGGCACTGGGTCCGGCGCAATTGCCGTCACGCTGGCAACGCGGCTGGCTGGGGCGACTGTCCTGGCGACTGACCGGTCTGAGGCGGCGGTGGCGGTGGCTGCGGCCAATGCCGAGCGGCATGGGGTGGCTGACCGCGTCGCACTGGCCGTGGGCGACCTGCTCGACCAGCCGGCGGCGGCCGGGCCCTGGGACTTCATCGTCAGCAACCCTCCGTATGTCCGCGAGGACGAGTTCGAGCACTTGCCTCCCGATGTGCGGCTGCATGAGCCACGGGACGCGCTCGTGGCAGGCCCGACCGGCTGTGAGGTGATTGCCCGGCTGCTGCCGCAGGCCGCCGAGCGGCTTGCTTCCGGTGGCTGGCTGCTGATCGAGGTGGGGCCGGCCACTGCGGCCACCGCTGAACAACTGGTGGCCGATACTCCTGGCCTGATTGCTGAACCGACGCTGCCCGATGCGGCGGGCCTGCCCCGCATCGTGCAGGCCCGGCGGGCGGAGGCCGGCCTCTGATTGGCAAGGCTGTTCGGCAACGCTGTTCGGCAGACTGCGTAACCGATGGGGCGTTTCAGCAGGCGGATGCAGACAAGGTGTTTTTCCACCGCCGGGCTGCTCTCAACCCAGATTCCGACGCTTGCGAAGGCGTTATTGACCATCCTGTTCCTGTGCCGCTACCTTGCAGAGTGCCGTTGGGGAGCGATGTCCGCCCTCAGTCCTTCGGCAACGCAGCATGGCGTTCATGCAATTCCCGTCATGAAGGGTTGGAATGCCATGGGGTATGGACGAGCCATCGCTCTGAGTTGCCTGTTTATTTTGGTCGCCGCTGTCTGTGGCCCCGCGGCCCGCGGGCAGACGGTTACTCCGGCTCAGGAGGCGGCCATCGCCGAGAACATCAAGAATCTCTCCACGCAGTGGTCAACCGCGTATCTGCAGAACGACCCCTCGATTCTCGAGCGAATCTGGGCGGCCGACTTTGTCTACGTCGAGCCCTCGGGGCACCGATTCACGAAGGCGGAGGGGATCGCCAGCCTTGCCGCCAGCGGCGAAAAACACACCGTCTCAGCGGCACAATCAATTGATGTGCGGGTGTACGGTGGTGGGACGGTCGCTGTGGATATTGGTGATTACATTGAGGCTGGCCAGGGCAAGGACGGTAAGCCTTTCGGACGCACGTCGCGATTCACCAACGTCTGGGTACTCAAGGATGGGGCTTGGCAGTGTGTGAGTGGCCATGCGTCGGCGATCCTGCCGCGACCATGAGTGCATCGTTGCGCACCTTCGGTTTGTGGCTCGTGGGGGCGGGATTGTGAAAGTTGGGCTTTCACTCAAGAAAGCAAAGGGCGGGAAGAGGTTCCAGCGACGAAATCTGGCAGCCACCAAATCTGAGCCCGGCTCGGAACAAGCCGAGCAACGCACCAAACCGGTTGCGGGGAGTGCTGGCTGCTTGTCTGTCTTGGCTGACGGCTCTGCCGCGGATTGACCGTGATCTGCCGGCGTAGTTCCGCAGGATCGAGCATTGCCTGGGCTCCTGTCCCACATCGTGCAGGCCCCGCTGGCTGAATCAGATTGCCCCTGAGCGGGCCGGCTTCCGCTTTAGATAGCAGACGAGTTGCCCGCACGGGGCGACCGAATGGAACCGGTTCCGGCGGTGTGGGTATGCAGTTCAATCGGATGACGGCGAGCAGCCTGTGGAAAAGGTCTACCGCCGCACGATGCGGTGATCAGCAATCACGAAAACCCTTGGTGTTTTCAGGTTTTGCCCGGATTGGTTGTCGATCACCCGCATTCGCGGGCAACGGCCATAGATGGTTTCTTCCATGGATAGTTGGACGAGCTGGCGGCGGTTGGCTGTTGCTTGGTGGGGGCGGGTGGCTGCGGGGCTGGCTGCCGCCAATGCCGCCGATAGTGGCGGTGGCGGTGGCGGTGGCAGCCGGCTGCTGGCTGGGAACGACACTGGGTAACTGGCCTGCTTTTACGGCCCTGCACAGCGGCGGTCTGATCGGCCTGGCGGCGGTGCTGGTCGTCGGGGCCCTGCTTGTTCAGTTGCGGCGACCGCTCCGGCAGACGTCGCTTCCCTGGCTGCTGGTGTTGGCCGGCATCACGGCGGCCACGGCCGGCTGGGGCTGGTGCCAGGCCCGACTGTTTCCGGCAGACGAGTTGGCCTGGAGCCTCAACGAGCAGCCACAGCCGGTGGCGGTCGAGGGGTGGGTGCTGCAGGGGCCCCGCCGCCGGCCGACAGCGGGCGATTCCCTGCGGGGCGGCCCTGACCACGAGACCTGCCAGTGGCAGCTGAAACTCACCGCAGCACGGCATCACGACCAGTGGCTGCCGGTGGCCGGGCAGGCGCGGGTGTTTGTGGACGGGCCTTGTCGGTTGCTCCTGGCCGGCAGTCGAGTGCGGCTGTTTGGCCGGGGGCTCCGGCCCGGTCCCGCCCTCAATCCCGGGGAGTTTGACTTCTCCAAGCAGGCGCAGCAGAGCCGGGTGCTGTCACTGATCCGGGTCCGCGATTGGTCATGCGTCACCCTCGTCCAGCCACCAGCCTGGTGGTCGCCGGGGGCGTTGGTCGATCGCCTCCGGGTGGCCGCGGCAGATCGGCTCGAGTCGGCGGTGCCGGCGGTGCAACGACCACTGGTCGCTGCGCTCCTGCTGGGACGCCGCGAGTCACTGCCGCGAATGGTAGTCGACCGGTTTGCGGCTACCGGTACCATTCATATCCTGGCCATTTCAGGCCTGCATGTCGGGCTGCTTGCCGCCACGCTCCTCGGAGTGCTGCGGGCTTTGTCCGTCTCGCGCCGGCCAGCCTGGGCAATCGTGGCCTTGGGCATCACGCTCTATGCGGCGGTCGTGGGCGGCGAGGTGCCGGTGGTGCGGGCCACCATCCTGATCTGGACGGCCTGCCTGGCAATCTGGCTGGAGCGGCGGCCGGGGGGGCTACGGCCGCTGGCCGTTGCTGCCGTCGGCATCCTTCTGTACGCACCGGCGTCGGTGGCGTCGGTGGGGCCTCAGCTTTCATTCTTGGCGACCGCCGTGCTGCTGACGGTGAGCCCTTGGCTGGTGGTTCGCCGCTCAGAGGACCCACTCGAACGGCTGATTGAATCGACGCGGCCGGCATGGCAGCGGCGGCCCCGGCGGTGGGTGGGGCAGATCGCCCGGCTCGCCTTGGCCGGGCTCGCGGTTTGGCTGGCCTCCGCTCCGCTGGTGGCCGCCAACTTTCACCGTCTCGCACCGGCCGCTGTGGCTATCAACCTGGTTGTGTCGCCGCTGGTGTCACTGGTGCTTTCAGCCGGGCTGGCCTGCCTGTTGGTTGGTGGGCTGGTGCCACCGCTCGGCTGGCTGGCCGGGGCCATCTGCGGTCAGGCGGCGGCACTCCTTGAGACGGTGGTGACGGCGGCGGCGGACCGATCGGGTGGTTCGCTGTTCATGGTCGGTCCGCCAAGCTGGTGGACAGCTGGCTGGTATCTTTTGCTTGCAGGGCTGCTGTTGAGTTGGCACGAGGCGGGGGAGGGCCTGCCGCGGCTCGCGGGAGCCAGCCCGCTGGCGGTGCGGAGGGGAGATCGACAAACGGCCTTCAGCGGTCGGTGCGGGAGGTTTGCCGGAGCCGCCGGCTGCTGGCTGATGATTGGATTGGTGGTCATGTCGCTTCCGCCCGTGGCAGGCGGCTCGACCCGCGTGGTCTGTGCCGCGATGGGCCACGGCTGCGGCATTTTGGTTCGGTCACCGGCGGGCCGCTGCCTCGTTTACGATGCCGGCCGCCTTGGTGCAGCGGCAGCGGCCGGTCGGTCACTCTCGGCGGTCCTGCGGGCGGAGGGCGTCGGTGTGATTGACTGCCTGGTGCTTTCTCATGCCGACACTGACCACTTCAACGGGGTGCCAGCCCTGCTGCAGCGGTTCCGGGTGCGACAGGTCGTGGTGCCGGCCGCCTTTCTGGCCAGTCGTTCGGCCACTGCCCGCGGACTCCTCACGCAGTTGCGGCAGCGTCGGATTTCGGTGCAAGCACTCGCTGCGGGAGCTCGGATTGTACTTGACCAGCAGTGTGTCGCCCGAGTGTTGCGGCCGCCGCCAGGCCCATCGCCGCCGGCCGCCAATGACAATGAACAGAGTCTGGTCCTGTCGGTTGAGGCAGGAAGTCGCCGCCTGCTGCTGACGGGGGATCTTGAGGGTGATCCGCTGCGTCAGTTCATCGCCGCCGGACCGCCGCAGTGTGACCTCCTTGTCGCGCCGCACCATGGCAGTGTTGGCACAGAGTTGACGAAGTTGGTGCAGGCGACCGGAGCGGAGGTTGTGCTTGTCAGTGGTCGGGGAGGTCGCGACTGGCGGCAGGTGGCCGACCGCTGCGGAAGCGTTCGGCCTGCGCCGCCGCTCGTTCTCCGAACCGCCGGGCCAACCGGGGCTGACCGGGGAGCGGTGGCAACGCTGCTGGCTCCTGATGGGCTGCAGATCGCGAGGTATACCGCTGGCGGGTGGCGGCGGCTGACGGCCAGCGGTCCCCGGCAAAGCGTGGCCGTTGGCACCCGCTACTGACTCCAGCCAAAGGCATAAGCCAGGCCGCCAACAATCGTGTTGGCCAACGGCGTGTCATCCGGGCTGCCAATCGTGCGGACAAGGTCGAAGGTGAGCAGCCCGCCGATCAGCAGCAGCAGCGAGCAGCAGATCAGACCGGTCACCTGCCAGCCGTTGAACTTGGTATCGATTCCCAGGCCGTACATCGAACTCGACGCCATCTCACTCAGCGGCGTCGCGCCGCCGGGGCCAGCGCCGGGGCCGCCAGCCGTGTCGCCAAAGAAGCTCGAGTCGGCCGGTCCTTGCGACTTGTCGAAAAAGCTTGAGTCACCGCCAACCTGCGACTCCGAGGCGATATCAGCCGACTGGCTGGGGTCTTCGGCGGTGGCTTCCGCGTCGAGGTCGAACTCACCGCCGCCGCCGAGCATCGTCGGGGCGTCGGCATCTTCCTCGACATCGTTCATAAATTCGCCCAGGTCGACGTCCCAGGGCTTGACGTCATCGCCTGTCAGGTCGATGCCCCCCTCCATGATCACGCCACTGCCGCCGGAGAGCTGGCTACCGATGTCACCAGCACCGGAATCGACCAGGATGCCGCTGCCCTCAGCCCCCACCGGTTCAGCGACCGCAAGGTCGTCGCCAAGCAGGTCAGATCCTGCGAGTGAGTCTTCGACAACAATCGACTCAGCCGCAGCATCAGGGGCGATTGCACTGCTGGCCACGAGGCTTTCGAGATCAAGGTCGCTCCCGAACGAGCCTCCGAGTGAGCCACCCTGCACCGCTGATCCACCAGCCGCCGGGCCGGCGGCTGCGTCCTCAAGTTCCAGCCCACTGAGACTGCCCGCAAGACTCATGTCGAGGCCGCTGAGCTCAATGTCATCGCCGGCCACCAGGCTTGCCGCATCGGCGATGTTCGGTGGCCTCACGCCGCTGTCGTCTTCACCGAACACGAGGCTTTCATCAGCTCCGACAAGCGTCTGCGGTCCGTCGGCGGGTGCTGCCTCTGTTTCATCACCGATGACGAGTGACGCGTCATCCTCTGCTCCGGTTGCTGGCTTGGCATCGGACAGATCGTCATCACCAATGACCAGGCTGTCGTCCATGCCGACGAGTGTCAGGGGACCGTCGGCTGGTGATTCCTCGATGGCATCGCTGAGCACCAGCGATGCCTCTTCCGCTGCCGGTGCGGCGGCCCGGTCCTGACTGCTTGTCACTGGGCCTGATCCCGACTCCGTACCGTCCAGATCGATTCCCGAAGCGAGCCCCAGCTCATCTTCGGGTTCTAGGGACAGTTCGACAGCAGATTCTTCCACTTTCGCCTGAGGTGATGACTCGGCCTCCGGCTCTTGAATGATGATGCTCGCCTCAGCCGAATCACCGAGGTCGAGTTCAAGCCCGTCAAGTGAAAGGCCACTCGCATCCTTGACGGAGTCGGTGCCGTCCGCTGGCGGGCTGGCTGACTCTGGGGCGACATCCTCCGGCGGTGCCGTGCCGGCCGCGGCAGCCTCGTCGGCGGCATCCGCCAGGAAGCGATCGAGGTCCTCGGGCCGAAATCTGGGCCCAGCGGTATCCCGCAAGGCGGAAATCAGCCGTCGGTCGACGAGCTGCCGGACCCGCTCAGGCGTCACCCCGAGATGGTTTGCTGCTTCGTCAATGCTGAGGAATTTTCCCGCCATCATCTATCCCGTGGCTGCGTCCGTTTTTGCACCGCTATCGATGATTCGACCCAACGACGGTTCTAATTCTACCGGGACCGCGGGCCGATAATCCAATCGTTGCCGACGCTACAACCGGTGCGCTGGCGGTCATCGGCGCTGTTGAATCAACCGCTGCCCTGGGATGGAATGCTGCTCAGCGGCCTGAAACGGGGGCCGGGACAACTTTCGGGGGGCCCTCAGAAGAAGGGTTCGGCAGCGCTGGTTGGGTGGGGTCACCGAGCCGTAGCATCGTTTTCAGAGCGGCGGGGCGGGGATCGGTGGCATTGAAGTCCTCCAGCTGGAGGTCAAAGCCGAGGGCCCGTGTACTGCGGAGGGTGACACCGCCGCTGGTCGTATCTACATGATAGACGGCAAGCATCTTCCGCTGCTGGTCGACCACGATCAGGAGTTGACGATTGCCCTCCAGCGGCGTGGTCGACACCCACAGCGGCTCGGCCGCAGTTGCGATCGGCGTGGCCGTCGCGACAAGCAGGCAGATTCCTGCCAGGCGGTGAACAGGCCGACGGCCTGCCGGTTGCCGGGTAACCGACCGTGGGATCCGATGTTGCAAAACAGTGCTCAGCATGCCAGCAGATGTATCGGGCAAAGGCCGCTGGGGAAAGACCAGCCGGCCGTCTTGCCGGGCCCGCGCCGCCCGCCCAGCCTGCCTCGCCTTCGGGGCCGCACCGCTGTTTCGGCATGCGGATCGTTTCGGTTCAATCGGTTGACCAAGAGAGGCCGATAAGGAGGATGGTTCGGCGTCTGCGGGCGCCGCCGTCACCAGCCATTCAGTCGCCTTCGGAGGTGTCGCGTGTCGAGCCTGTCAACTTTGTCCAGCCTGCTGCTTCGTTCCCCATTACTCTGGGGCGCCGGCCTCGCCTTCTTTTTCTTTTCGCTGATCCACGGTGGTGTGATTACCGACGAGAACGTCGTGCGGTATCTCGCCGGCCACTGGGTTGAATATATCGAGGTGGGGCTCTTCTGCGTCGGCCTCAGCAGCCTGGCGATGAAGCTGCTTGATCTGCTCAGGCAGCGGCGGGAACTGGCGACGCCCCTGCTGGCCCCGACCCCGGCTGGCGGGCAGCATCCCACCGAAGCAGCGACGCTCCAGCGGCAGGTGGCTGACGAGGTGGGGGAGGAGCCGACCGCCTACCTGCCCCGCCGGCTCCGCGAGGCGCTCGACCTTGTGGTCCGCACCGGGACGGCCGATGACCTTGAGGATCACCTGAAATATCTCGCTGATCTCGATGCCGCCCGGGCTCACGCCAGCTATGGCCTGGTCCGGTTCGTGGTCTGGGCGATTCCGATCATGGGCTTCCTCGGCACCGTCATCGGGATCACCGTGGCGATTGCCAATCTCTCACCGACGCAGCTGGAAAACATCTCGGGGGTTGTCGCCGGCCTCGGTACCGCCTTCGACACCACGGCGACCGCGTTGGCGTTGTCAATGCTGCTGATGTTCCTGCAGTTCGTCATTGAGCGGAGCGAGCAGTCGCTGCTCGACCGCGTCGATCAGCAGGCCTGGGAGACGCTCGCCGGACGGTTTCAGACTGACGGCATCACCGACGGCTCGGCCTTGGCCATGGCTCGGCTGGGTGACGCAGTGGGACGGAGTTCAGCCCAGCTCATCGAAGCCCAGGCCAGCTCCTGGCGGGAACTCGAGCAGACCGCCACCGGCAGCCTCGAGCGGGTCTTTGCCGGCATGGGCGACCGGCTGCGGGAGACGCTGGCCGCTTCGCTCGATGAAACCTTGGCAACCTGGCGGGAGTCACTGGTCGATGCCCACCGGCAGCTGGCCGCCGAGCGGGACGACCGCTGGGAGCGGGCTACGGCCGCACTGGGTGAGGCGGTGACAACGCTTGAGCAGCATCAGGAAAAAATCACCGGGCAGACCGCCACGCTTGAGAAAGTGGTGGGCATGCTTGATGAGATTGCCGCCCTTGAGCAGTCGTTGGAGAACAACCTGGCGGCCGTCACTGCCAGCGGCCGGTTTGAAGAGGCGGTGATCTCGCTGTCGGCGGCCACGCAACTGTTGGCCGCCCGTACCCGGGATGTGGCGGTGGGCCAGCGTGAGCTGGCAGTTGATACCCCTGTCGGAAAGGTCGCATGAATCGCTCCCGTATCCGGGAGGGGACGGTGATTTCGCTGTTTCCCTTTCTGGCCGTGCTCCTGTGCACCATGGGAGCACTGCTGGTGTTGCTGGTGCTGTTCGGCTATTCCGCCGGACAACAGGACAAAGCTGCCGTCGTGGCAGAGGCCGAGGCCGCAGCTGCCGACCTGCGGCTGGCCATCGAGAACCTCCGCTGGCGGCGGGACCAGCTGGCGGAGATGCGGGCCAAGACCGGAACCGACCTCGAGTCGCTGCGGCTGCAACTCGCCGGTGTCGAAGAAAACTCGCGTGAGCTGGCGGACGAATTGAAGCAGTTGGAGAAGCTGGGCCAGAAGCTGCTGGCGGTGGACAACTCGACAGCCCCGGATGAGGCAAAGCTCGCTGAGCTTGAAGCAGCACTGGTGGCTGCCAAGAAGCGGCTGGCCGAGGCCCGCGAAGATCGCAACGCCAGGCCGCCCGCCTATGCCGTTGTCCCGTATGAGGGTGACGGCGGAACCCGACGGCGGCCGCTGTTCATTGAATGCTCACTTGATGGGGTCTTCCTGCAGCCGGAGGGCATTCGGCTCAACCCGAGTGACTTTGAGGGCCCCCCTGGGCCGGGCAACCCCTTGGCGAGTGCCCTGCGGGCAGCTCGTGAATATCTGGCCAGGCAGGCGGTCTCGCAGGATGATCCAGCCCTGCGGCCCTATCCATTATTGCTGGTGCGACCTTCTGGCGTGATGGCCTACTACGCCGCCCGCGAGGCGATTGCCTCGTGGGGCAGCGACTTCGGCTATCAGCTGATCGATGAGGAATGGCGGATGGCTTTTCCCAAAAAAGACCTCGCCCTTCAGGACGTCGAAATGCAGGCCATCAACGAAGCCCGCGAGCGGCTGCAATGGCTGGCCCAGACCCGCTCGACGGCCAGACGCAACAAGCCGGCCGCAAAGCAGTACCGGGCGTCATCAGTCAGTGGTGGGGTCGTCGCTGAGGGTGGTCCGTCGGTACTCGGCGACCAGTCGCGGTGGGACTGGTCGAAGCAGCAGGCCGCCTCAACACAAGCTGGCAGCGGTGGCAGTGGTTTTGGCGGTGGCTACGCTGGCGGGGCTGCCAATGGGGATAGTGGAACCGGAGTAACTGCCGGGTCGCCTGGTGTTATCGGCCGGCCGGTTTCTGCCGGTGGCGGGATGAATGGTGCCGGGCTCGGACAGGGTGGTGCTGATGGCGGCCTGGCGGTCGGTGAGGGCGGCCCGGAGGCGGGCAGCTTGGTCGGCCTCACGCCCGGTGCAGGGACGTCGGGACGCTTTTCCTCAGGCGATCAGCTGGTCACCGGCGCCGGCGACGGCGGCCTGGCCGGTGGTGGTCAGGGCGGTGCAGCGGGCCTTGCCGGCACCTCGGGTGTCCGGGGACAGCCCGGGGAGAATGGGGGGGCGGGCGAGGCCGGCGGCACGACAGCCGATGGCGGGCCGAACGGCTCAGCCGCCGCGGGTCAGGCCGGAGCGCCGGGCAGCAGCGGACTGGCGGCCGCCGGGTTGGCCGGTAGCGCGGGCGGGTCGGCCGGGACAAGCACCGAATCGGCCGGCTCCGCGGGGGCTGGCGGTGGCGGGATGAGCGGCCCGCAGCTACCCCTCGGCATCCAGGTGGGTGGCTCACAGGCAAACGTGGTGATGTCGAGTGGCGGTCAGGGCGAAGCCGCTGAGGGCCAGGGGCAGTCCGGCAGTTGCTGCCAGCCTTTGGCTGGCGTTCGCGGTAGTGACTGGGCCAGCTTTGCCACGTCGCAACGGTACATTCCGCTGACGCGGCCCATTCAGTTGGAATGTTCCCAGGATGAGATTCGGCTGCTTGACGAGGCGGGACGGCGGGTGGCCGAACGGATTCCGCTGTTCGGCCCGACGATCGACTCGGTCGATCTGCTTGTCGAGGCTGTCCGCCGCCGGGTGGCCAGCTGGGGGATTGCCGGGGACCGGCTTTATTGGAAGCCGGAGCTGGTGCTCACTGAAACCGCCGATGGGGCCGGCCGGCGTGAGGATTTACAGCAGCTGTTGGTCGGCAGTGGCCTGGAAACTCGCCAGCGGCAGCAGACTGATGATGTTGAGCGGCTCCCGCCCGTCCGCGGCCGGCGTCGGTCGGCCGGCCTCGGCGTACTGCCAGCAACCGCGGAGGTGACGCGATGATGCGACGACGGCTCAACCAGTCGAAGGATGCCAGCCAAGACTCCTTCCTCGATATCGTCACCAACATCGTCGGCATCCTGATCATCCTGGTGATGGTGATCGGGGCGCGGGTGCAGCATCTCTCGATCAAGTCGGCCGCAACGCCGCCCCCCGAGGTCGCGGCGCTCGCTGCCGAGGCAGCCCGGCTCGAAGATGCCGTGGTGCTGGCGGAGAGTGATCTGTTGGAACTGGATGAACAGGCTGCTCAGCTGGCAGTCACCGTAGCCGATGCGGGGACGGCCCGGATTCATCTGGCCACCGCGGTTTCAGCCGCCCAGCGTGACATCGACGGCCTGCGGGAGGTAGTCGACGAGCGGCAGGCCGCAGCGGCCGAGGCCGATGCCCGGCAGGAGCAGCTTGAGGCTGAGATCGAGCAGTGCAGTCTCGAGGCCGAGGGCATCGCCCACGCCCCCCAAGAAACCAAGCGGCTGCTGGCCTATCCGACCCCGATCGGCCGGACGGTAACCGGCGATGAGATTCACTTCCGACTGGCGGCCGGCCGGATCGCCTACATCCCGCTGACAGAACTGTTCGAGGAGGCCAAGTCCCGAACCCAGCGGAACAGTGGTTCGCTCGCCGCGATGCAGTCGCGGGTCGAAACCGTCGGCCCGGTGCAGGACTTTTCGCTCGACTATGTCGTCGAGGTGCAGATTAACCGGGCGGCTGGTCAGGTGATGGTCCGCAGCCGCGAGTGGGTGGCCCGGCCAGCCCGCCGCGATGTGGGCGAGACCCTCGAGCATGCCCTCGCCCGGCAGTCCCGCTTCCGGACGGTGCTCAGTGGCGTGCGGCCCGACACCACGGTCACGCTCTGGTGCTATCCTGACAGCTTCACCGAGTACCGGATGATCCGTGAAGAGTTGCACCGGCTCGACATCCCGGCCGCCTGCCGGCCGCTGCCGGAAGGCGCCCCGATCGGCGGCTCAACCGAGGGCAGCAAGTCGGTCGCCCAGTGAAGGCTTCGGCAGGCGTCATACCAACGCCGCGTGAATCAGTTGCGTCACCAGGGGGAGCAGTTGTTTCTTGCGGCTGACCACGTTTTTGAGTGCGTAGAGGCCACGGTCGATCCGCGGGTAGTTGATCTCCTCCCAGGCCTCGGTTTCTCGGGAGAGCAGCAGCAGTGAGCCGTTGCTGACCACGTCGGTCACCAGCAGGGCTGAGAAATCGAGCCTGCGGTCATCGGCGTAGGCGGCCAGGGCCGTTAGCAGTTCGTCTTTGCGTTCCCAGAACAGGTCGAAGCCGGTCTCCTCAATCTGTGAGATTGAAAAGCGAACACCCTGTTCCACGAACTCCTTGCAGTCCTCGCGGACGACATCCTCGGGTGTGCTCGACCGCAGGGCCGAGCCGATCTCGAAGAATTCGCGGGCGTAGGCATCGAGATCGACGAGGCAGCGGCTCCGCAGCCAGCCGAGAATCTCACGGTCGACGTCGGTGGTGGTGGGGCTGCGGAGAAAGAGCGTGTCGGAAATAATTCCCGAGGCCATGCACAGCGCGATGGCCGCATCGGGCTCAAGCCCCGCCCCGCGGAACTGCCGGGCCACCAGGGTGCAGGTCGATCCGACAGGCTCGTTGACGAAGCGGATTGGCTGGGTCGACTTGAGTCCGCCGCCGAGCCGGTGATGGTCGAGCACCTCGACGATCTCGGCCTCCTCCACACCGGCGACCGCCTGGGTGAGTTCATTGTGATCAACCAGCACCAGCCGCTGTCGGGGCGGGCTGATGATGTCCGACTTGAAGGATAAACCGACAAGCAGACCGTCGTCCCCGACTACGGGGAAGACCGGCTGGGTTGACCGCTCAACGATGCCGCGGGCCTCAGTCACGCGCATCTTCGCCGGCAGGGTGACAACGTTGTGGTCGACAGCCGGGTCGATGAACTGTGAGGACCGGATCCGGGTGGTGGTGTTGACCGTGTCAAAGGGGCTCAGCAGCACCGAGACGCCGCGGGCCCGCGCCAGTTCGACTAGCCCCGGGCTGAGCTGGAAGCCGCCGGTGATCACCAGTCCCCGCACCCCCTGCTCGATTGCCGGGAGCTGGATGGTTGGCCGGTCGCCACAAACCACAATCACGCGGTCCTTGTCGAACTGCTGCATCCTGGCGGTGAAACCATCGGCACTCATTGCTCCGACCATTACCAGCAGTTCATCCCGCTGCTGCGGATCGACCGCGTGCTGAAACGATCCGCCCAGCGACTCGTTGATTTTCTCGAGGCTCGTGGCGACCGTTCGTGATTTGATCGGGTCGCCCTCATCCCGGAACAGCAGTTCCATCAGGTCGAGCACTGACAGCACGCCAACCACCCGCCGGCCCTCATCGACCACGGGAATGGCCCGCAGGTCCCATTCCCGCATGCGGCGGTAGGCCTCGAAGAAGGCGTCGCCACAGCAGGCGGTGACGGTTTCGCGGCGGCAGACGTCCTCGGCCTCGGGCCGCACGTCCATGATGATCTTGGGTGGCTGCAGGCCTGCCTGCCGCAGCACGAACTCGGTCCGCTTGTTGGGAGCGCCGCAGCAGGCGGCGATAGCAGTGGGTTCGCTGGTCCGTTTGAGGAAGTCAGCGTAGGCGATCGCCGAACAGATGGCGTCGGTGTCTGGGTTGCGGTGTCCGAAGACGAGCAGGCTCATGGGGGCGGAAGCCGGAGGGAGGATTGGTGGCTGACCGAGGCTGGAATGATTCCCTGGCACCACCTGACTGGAAAACCTCTTGTACCCAGAGCAGTCAGCAACTGACAAGCCGCGGTGGCCGGCCAAAGGCCGAAACCGCCGGTCGCCGGTCGGCCCACTCCCGTGAATGCCCGGTGTCACGGCCTACAGAATGGGATTAGGCTCTTGGCTTGCGTGGGTTGTGTCCGGCCTCTGGAGGAAAACGATGAACCGTCCGATTGGCTCGCTTGTGCTGCTGGCCTTGCTCCTGACCACTCAGCTGGCGGCCGCCGATCGCCCCAACATCGTTGTCGTGATCGCTGACGATCAGGGCTATGGCGATCTCGGTCACACCGGCAATCCGGTCATCCAGACGCCCCACCTCGACGCCCTGGCCACCGAGTCGACCAGTCTGACCGACTACCATGTCGCCCCGACCTGTTCGCCGACCCGGGCTGCCCTCATGACCGGCCACTGGACCGACCGCACCGGGGTCTGGCACACGATCAACGGCCGTTCGATGCTGCGGGAGAATGAGGTGACGCTGGGTCAGCTGCTCAAGGACAACGGCTATGTGACCGGCATGTTCGGCAAGTGGCACCTCGGCGACAACTTTCCCTACCGGCCGGAAGACCGCGGTTTCGACGAGGTCTACCGGCACGGCGGCGGCGGCGTCGGCCAGACGCCCGACCTCTGGGACAACGCTTACTTCGATGGCCACTATTTTCACAACGGCAATGTCGTGCCCGCCGAGGGCTTCTGCACCGACGTCTTTTTTCGGCAGGCCCACCGGTTCATCCGGCAGCAGGCTGAGGCTGGCCAGCCCTTCTTCGCCTATGTCAGCACCAATGCGCCGCACGGTCCCCTGCACTGCTCGCAGGAATACCTCGACCGTTATGCCGGTCAGCCCGCGGCCATCGCCGCCTTCTATGGCATGATCACCAACATCGACGACAACGTCGGGGCGACCCGCAAGCTGCTGGCTGAGCTGGGCGTCGCTGAGAACACGCTGTTCATCTTCACGACGGACAATGGCACCGCCACTGGGCAGCAGGTGTTCAATGCCGGCATGCGGGGGAAAAAGGGCAGCGAGTATGACGGCGGCCACCGGGTGCCGTTTATTGCCCACTGGCCGGCAGCCGGCTGGAACCGGCAGCATGCCTCTGACCGGCTCTGCCATGCCGTTGATGTCGTGCCGACGCTGATTGAACTTGCCGGTGGCAAGCAGCCCGAGGGCCTGAAGTGGGATGGCATTTCCATCCGGCCCCTGCTCGACCCGGCGGCCGACGTCGCCGGCTGGTCCGACCGGATACTGGTGACCGATTCGCAGCGGGTGCGGGATCCGATCAAGTGGAAGCAGACAGCAGTCATGTCGCAGCAGTGGCGGCTGGTCAATGGCAAGGAACTGTACGACATCGAGGCCGACCCCGGCCAGCAACGGAATGTGGCGGCCGACCATCCGAACCAGGTGGCGACCATGACCGCCTTTTACGACGCCTGGTGGACGGAGCTGGAGCCGACTTTCGCGCAGACGACCGAAATCTATCTCGGGCATCCCGATGCTACGGAAGTCACCCTGACCGGCCATGACTGGATCAGCTCGGGTCATGCCCCCTGGAACCAGCAACTCATCCGGGCGGCGGCAGGCTTTCCGCGAGCGGCAAACCAGAAAAAGCAGCCCGCCGGTGCGAAAGCCGGCCGCCACCAGGCCCATTGGGCGGTGAAGGTGATTACCGCGGGCGATTACACCGTTGCCATCCGCCGCTGGCCGGCTGAGGCCAAGCAAGCGATCGTGGCAGGATTGCCCCCGGGGAAGCCGGTCTCGGGCGCGAGCCGGGCCTTCCGCGAGACCCCCGGCCTCGCCCTGCCGCTCGTGTCGGCCTGCCTGCGAATTGACGGCCGGGACCAGCAGACCGCGGCGGTCGAGCCCGACGCGACCGTCGTTCGCTTCACGGTGTCGCTGGAAGCCGGCTCGCATCAACTCGCACCGGTCTTCCGCACGGCCGACGGCAACGAGGTGGGGGCGTATTACTGCACGGTGACCGGGCCGGGGAACAACTGAACGCATCGTCGGCCTTCGACAATGAAGTTGGAAGCCAACAGCGGAAGCTGGCGGACACGCGGTTGCCGTGGGCGTGGCGTCTGTGGTGTTGCGTGTGCGGTCGCTTCCGCTCCCGGCTTCCTGAGGAGTGTTCCGTCCGCTGGTCGTGGAGCCGCACCACCTGGCCGCCCGGTTGCCTGTCCGGTAGACCCCCACGACATCTTCGCCGCCGGATGCGGCGACAAGCGATTCTGAAAACGCGTGGCGTTTTCGGAATCGCCCCCCAGCGGAAAAAGGCCGGGATGGCTTTTCCCACGGATAGCTGGCATCGGCAGGCGATCCTGCTCGACACCGCGAAGCCCACGCGGTCTCTCACGCGAGAAAGGTTCAGGCTTGATTGCCGGGCCCAGCGTCGGCGCGGATACGGGCCAGTCGCTCGAGGATCTCCGGCTCTTCCTTGAGGACGACGAGTGGCCGCAGATGGTGGTCGATGTAATTCCAATCAAGCCGCGCTCCCTGGCGAATGACGATGCCTTCGACATCGACCCAATCCTTTGGTCGAGCGGCAAACGCTTTCATCACGATCAGGTCTTCGGCCGAGGCTGTCAGCAGGAAGACACCGGGTGCGAACTCGTATGGCGTCGCCCGCGCGACGGCCGACTCCTCGAATGGCATGCCGCCCAGTGCGACGTCGATGCCCACGCCAGAAGCCGCTTGCAGAAGTAGCACACGATTGGTCAGCGCGAACGCCAGCGGATCTGGCACACGGGCCGCGTACCAGCCAAGCAGTGCACGAATGAACTCTTCTTCATGCCCGAAGCCGGTGAGCAACGTCACATCGACATCGATCGTCTCACGCGGCTCGCCCCATCGCATCAGGGCAATGCCGCCGATGAGGCAGAAACGCCAGCCGCGGTCTTCGCAGTGCCGCTGCAGATCGGCCGCCGCGCGGTAAACCTCAAGCACGACGGCGGGCCTTCGAAAACCAGCGCTGCTGTTCGATCAGGCCGGACGTGGTTCGGGCCTTGCGGGGTTCGACCGTATAGTCAGCCGGCCCGGTCAACAAGGCAATCGCCGCATGGCCGTCGAGCGTGCGGAGTTCGGCCCGCCGGATGCGTTCGAGTGCCGGCCCGGCGGACTTCCACGCACGAGCCCAACGCTTCGCTGCATCCTCCATCTCTGATTCAGGTTCTACGTTCACTGAGGAAGCCCCCTTGCCAAAGGAGAAAACTGTTCACCTAACATATTGTGGAAAAAGTCTGCCGCCGCAGGAAGCGGCGACCGGCAACCCCGGAAACCCCGTGCGTTTTCGAAATCACCCTCAGCGAGAAAAGGTCAGGATGGCTTTTTCTGCGTGATGTCTTCGCCGCCGGATGCGGCGATGAGCGATTCGGAAAACCCTTGGCGTTTTCTGAATCACCCTCAGAGGAAAAAGGCCAGGATGGCTTTTTCCGCGTAAAGCTACCCCAACAGGTGAACCAGCAGGCCGCTGCGGAGCTTGGGTTCAAACCAGGTGCTCTTTGGCGGCATCACTTCGCCGGCGTCCGAGACGGCCATCAGCTGCGCGATCGAGGTCGGGTGCATCGATACCGCAATCGCCCACTTCCCCGACTGCACCCGCCGCTCGAGTTCGCCAGTGCCGCGGATGCCGCCGACGAAGTCGATTCGCGGGTCGGTCCGCACGTTCTCGATGCCGAAGATCGGGCGGATCACCCGCTGCTCGAGCAGTGCGACATCAAGGCTCTGGATCGGATCGCCCTGATCGATCGATGCCGCCGGCACGGTCAGGCGGTACCACTGGCCGTCGAGAAAGATGCAGAACGCTCCGGCCGTCGGCGGCACCGGATCAGTGGTCGGCTCCACCTGCCCGACCTGCCCCAGCTCAGCAAGAATCTGTTCGGGTGTCTTGCCGTTTAGGTCGGCAATGATGCGGTTGTAGGGCAGGATCGTGAGCTGTTCGGCGGGAAACAGCACCGTCAGAAACCAGTTGTATTCCTCCTCGCCGGTATGCCCCGGGTTCGCCTCGCGGCGGGCTTTGCCCGCCCGCCAGGCGCTGGCGGCCCGATGGTGACCGTCGGCAATATAGAAGGCGGGAACGGCGGTGAGGGCTTCGCAATAAGGGGCGGCGTCGCTGACCTGCCAGACGGTGTGCTGAACGCCGTCTTCGGCGGTGAAGTCATACAGCGGGGGGGCGGCCGTCGCCGCGGCCACCAACTCGTTGACCGTGGCATCGTCGCGGTAGGTCAAAAAGACCGGACCGGTGTGGGCTGCCAGGGTCATCACATGCCGGGTGCGGTCGTCCTCCTTCGCGGGCCGGGTGAACTCGTGCTTGAGGATGAGATTGTTTTCATAGTCATCGACATGGCAGCAGCAGACGATGCCAACCTGGCTGCGGCCGTTCATGATCTGCCGGTAGAGGAAGATGCTGTCGGCCTCGTCCTGTGCGAGCGTGCCGCTAGCCAGGAACTGCTGGAAACTCTCCGCGGCCTGGGCGTAGATCGCGTCGTCGTAGGGATCGGTCTCGGACGGCAGGTCGATGTCCGGTCGCACCACGTGCAGGAACGACTCGGGGTTGCCGGCAGCGAGGGCCACCGCCTCGTCGCGATCGATCACGTCGTAGGGGACACTGGCGACCGTGGCGGCTTTGGCCACTGGGGGACGGACGGCACGAAACGGTTTAACGCGGGGCATAAGGCAGGGCTTTCAGACAGACAGACGAACCAACATCAAGGCCGGCAGAATAGCAGACTGGTGTCGATCGCGACTGCTGGTGGCCTGGATCCCGGCTATCCGCGGAAAAGCCCTCCATGGTCATCCTGTTCGGCACACAAGTTGCCGAGCAATTGAATGAGCACCAGACGACTCTCCGTCTCGCCGCAAGGTTTGATAGCGAGGCTTTGCCCGTACCAGTGAGAAGACGCCCATGCTGCGAAGCCCGAAGTGCAAGCTGAGGGAAACCACGTTTGTTGAACCCAGACACGCTTTCCCTCGGCTCGCGCCTCGGGCTTCCCGGAGTTCCGTTCCGCTCAGCGGATTATCAAAAGCAACAAACCGGGGGCTTCACGGTTCTTGGTTTTCTCAAAAGTGACACAGAACCCCTGCCGAATACTATTGCCCTCCATGGCCCTTGCCCGCGAATGGGGGCGAACGCGATTCCACGTGAGCAACACCCGAAAACGCTGCGGGTTTCAGGGTTGCCGGTCGCTGCTTCCTGCGACGGCAAACGTTATCCACAGTCTGCTAGCCCTCGATTTCATACCCCTTGCGGGACTCGCGGGCCAGAAAGCTGTTGGCCTGCTCGTCGTCGATGATCTGCCGCGTGTCGGGGTTCCAGCGGAGTTCCCGGCCCAGCCGCATGGCGATGTTTGAGAGGTGGCAGATTTCGAGCATCCGGTTGTGTGACCAGACGTCCGAAACTGGCTGCTTGCGGGACCGCATCGCCGCGATGAAGTTGGCGGAGTGGTTCTCGCTGACCGGGCCACCATAGATCTCCTCGATCGCGGTCTCGGGAAGCGGATTGGTCGTGAGGTCTTCCACCGGCTTGCCGGTGAGCTTGCCGCGGTTGACGAAGAATCGGCCCTCGGTGCCCTCAAACAGAATGCCGTTGCCGCCCTCGCTGGTGATGATCATCTCGACATCGTTCGGCATTGAAACGGCAATCCGGAACGAGGTGGCCGCGTTGTAGCGATCGTGGACGACCGGCTGCCCGTCCCGGTATTCCACCGGCAGTTCGTATGCCAGCGGCTTGACAAGCGAGGGGCCGGTCGTGTCCGCCCCGATGGCCCAGCAGGCGATATCGACATGATGGGCCCCCCAGTCGGTCAGCTTGCCGCCGGAATACTCGTGCCAGTTGCGGAAGGCGTAGTGGCAGTTGCTGTAGAGCGGCACACCCCCGCCGTAGCCCTTTCGGATTTCCGGCAGCGCGCGGTAGGGAACCTTCGCAGCCGGGCCGAGCCAGAAGTCCCAGTCGAGTTCGGCTGGGACTGAAGCCTCTGGAATGACCGGTGACCCCGACATGCCATTGATGCCGCAGGTGACCTTCGTGACCGTGCCAATCCGGCCGGCCCGAATCAGGCCAATCGCCGTCAGAAAGCGATTGTCAAACTCCGACCGCTGCATGGTGCCAACTTGAAAGACGCGGCCCGTATCGTTGACCGTCTGCTCGATCAGTTTGCCCTCGGCGATGGTGAGGGTGAGCGGCTTTTCGCAATAGACATCTTTGCCGGCCCGCATCGCTTCGACGGCAATTTTGGTGTGCCAGTGGTCGGGGGTGGCAATCATGACCGCGTCGATGTCTTTCCGGTCAAGAATCTTGCGATAGTCCTTGTAACCGTCGGGCTTCACCCGCTGCTTGCCGGCAGCCTTCTCGATATTGGCCCCCAGGACATTGGCGTCGACATCAGCCAGGGCAGCGAAGTCGGCAAACTTGAAGGTCTTGTCGGTGATCGCCCAGCCCTGGTTCCGCAGGCCGATGGTGGCAAGAACGGCCCGCTCGTTGGGCGAACTGGCCGCTTCACTCGCCCGCAGCGGGGCGGCAAAAAAACCGATGGCACCGGCGGTGGCGGTGGCGGTGAACTGACGGCGGCTGATGGACGTTGGCATACAAGACCTCTGGGGTGAATGTAGACGGCACGCGAGGGGCTGCTGGTCGCCCAACCTGAACGGGCAGGAAGCTATGGGCCTGACGGGACCACCACTATAGTGAACGGGCTGGGACATTGCCCAAGTCGCCCGCAGCCGTTGTCCGTCGATCACCGCAGCGGTCACCTGGCCGGCCTGTGGGGCTGCCCTCCCGCGGCAAGCCGAATGCAGCAAGGCCGCCGAACAGGATCAGTCGGGGGTTGATGTGAGGGCGAAGTCGATCGTCGTGGTCTGGCCCTCGACGGGCTCGGCGGTGAGGGGGCTGGTTTCGTGTGATGCGTACTGTTGCGGAAACACGTCTCGGGCGTCATCAATCATGCTGCCCGGAAAGGCCGGGTCGGGGATTTTTCCCACCACCTCAATCGCAATGACCGTGACGGAGAGCGCCGAGGGAGCAACGGTGACGCGGAAGCGTCCCGACGCATCGGTTTCGGTGACACTTACCCGGCCGACCCCGTTGATGGGGAAGAACTCGAGGTCGGCCCCCGCAATCGGTTTGCCATCGAGCGTGACCAGCCCGGTCAGCACCGTCTGGGGCTGGCCACAGCCTCCGGCCAAAATTACGGCGGCCAGGATCAACTCGTGGCCGAGCAGGCCTGTCTTTCGGAGAGTGCTATATCTCATCACCACGCCCCCACCGGGTTGCCCGAATTCATGGTGCTCAGTTCCTGCCAGACCCCGGGGTCAATCGAGTCCGGGAAAAATCTGACCGTCCCATCGCAGAGCACCGCATTGACCCCGCCCGGATGCTGGCTCCGGGCGACAAACCGTAGCTGGGTGAACAAGTCTTGGGAAACCTCGGTACAGGGAAGCGAGGTGTCGGAACACCGACCACTCTTGAGCATGTCCGAGCCACTGTTCGGCGGCGCCGCAGCTGTAACGAAGGGTGCCCAGTGAGTCAGCAGGGAGCCACGAACGTCCTGACGGGATCCATCGTCGAACGCGGGAAATCGCACTTCTGCCATCAGCAGCGTTGCGGAGGTGCCGTCGGTGACTTGCGACAGCTTTGTGCAGAACGGAACAAAGTTGCCCGGATTACTTCCGGAACGGATTCCAAACGGCGCAACTCGCTCGCCGAAGTGAGAGCCCACCGAGGGACCAAAGTTCACCCGATAATTTCCCCGGCAAACATCATATTTGGGGTTGCTCCCGCGGTACAAAGCATTCGGTCGGTCGCTTGCGCAGTAGTAAACAGGGGCTGGCGTCTGTGACAGGGCGGAATTGGGGGCATCCCAAAAACGCTTGTCCAAGTCATAGCGGCTGTACAAGTCCAGCATTTCCAGGTAGGGCCAGAGTGACACGGCGAACGAGCGCGCCTGTGAGTCTCCGGTGGTGTTTGTTTCGGGGTCGTTTCGCCGCTGGCCGAAGTAAGGGAAATGCTTCAAGGCGTCGTGATGCAGGTGCATCGCCAGCCCCCACTGCTTCATGTTGTTGGTGCACGAGGCTCGGCGGGCGGCTTCGCGGGCGTTCTGCACGGCAGGCAGCAGCAGGCCGACGAGAACGCCGATGATGGCAATCACCACCAGCAGTTCGATTAAGGTAAAGCCGCGGTGCTGCGGCGAGCGGGGCTGACGGAACATGGAACACCTCCGATTACGAACGAGAAACGAATCAAGCACCGCTACGGTGCGGCAGGCTGCACCTGCAGTGAAAAGTCATGGAAAAAGGCCACGGTGTTTGGGAAGACAGCAATCGCCACGTGGGTGATGGGCTCGGCCGGCGGGTCGAGGGTGCACTCGCCAACTAGGGTGTCACCCGCCAGGAAATAGGCCCGCCAGCGGTTCCCGGTGGTGTCGAGCACAACCGTGCGGACCTGCTCGCCGGTCAGCCGATCACCGGCAGGGAGTTCGCCCGCGGTCTGTGGGCCGGCGTAGGCGGCGTTGGGCATGGCGGTGGTCTGCTGCCGCTGCAGCATCCAGGCATGGTCAAGCGTGGCCAGCCGCGGGTTGGCTGCACTGGCAAACCCGATTGCTCCCCAGCCGATGCCTCCCGAGACAATCCGCATCGTCACCGAAAGCCGGTAGAGACGGCCCTGTTCGGGAACGAATGGCAGCAAGGCAGCACCGGTTGTCGTGACTTTCAAGGCAGCTGAGTCAGGGTCACGCTGCCAGCCAGTGCCTGGGGCAACCCAGGCGTCACCGCTGGCCTGACCTGCTGGCTGGCTGCCAGCCAGTGGGCCGGCACCGATCAAAGTGTCGGCATAAATCGTCTCGGCCGCGGCCGCGTCCCAGCGGAAGGGCAGCAGGCGGGGCGACGTTTTTTTGGGCCGGGGAACCGTCAACACAAACCGCTTTGGCGCCGGGGCGTCGATCGTTGACATGCTGCCGCCGTGATCGACCGCGCCGGCATGTCCCGCCGCCAGCCGCAGGGGGGTGGCCGTACCAAGGCTGGCGAGCGGAGCCAGGTCCACCAGCCCGGCAAAGACCCGCACTTCGGTCGTCCCTGCCGCATCGACCTCCACCCCGAACTGGGTGCCGCGATCAGTCACGAGGGCCGACGGGGTCTCGATCGCAAACGGTGCAGTAGGGTTTTCCAGTGACGCTGCCAGCCGGCCCAGCGAGAGCACTCCGCGGCTGCCGTCAGCCGCTGCAAAGGTTGCCGGCCCTTCCAGCACGACCGTCGCCCCGCAGGCAAAGGCCAGCTCGATCAGGCCGCTGTCGAGTGCCAACGTGTCGCCCGCCTGCAGGCCGTCAGCTTCATGCCAGGGGGCCACCTCGGCCGACCAGACCACGTTGCTCAGGGCGGCAATCTGGCAGACCGCACCGGCAGGAAAGCCGGCTGGCCCTCCTGCCCACCGCAGCCGCTGGCTGACCAGCAGGGCAATGGCGATGCTGGCCACCAGCAGGGCTGTCAGGGCAAGCCGACGGCTGCCGATGCTGCGAAGGCTTGGTAACGACAGGGGGCGGGGCCAGCGGCGGCTGGCCGGTTGACTCGCTGGGGCGACCGGCTGGGGCCGCCGGATCTCAGGCTTGAGTGCGTCAAAAAACCGTTCTTCAGCGATATCGCCGAGCCCCTCTTCGACCAGTGTGAACCCCCGCAGGGTCCGCCTGGCGCGGGGGCTCGTTCGCAGCAGCGATTCCAGCCGTGGAAAGGCCTCGGGCGAAAGGCTGTCGCTGACGAAGGCATGCAGGATGTCGAGGTCGGCCTGGGTCATTGGGCTGGCGTCTCCGAGGCCAGAGACCGTTCGACGCACCGCCAGAGTTCTTGCCGAATCCGCGAGAGCAACTGATAGAGCGCCCCTTCCGAGCGGTTGAGCTGGCTGGCGAGATTTTTCTGTGACACCCCGGGGGTGTAGGCGGCGATGACCAGTTGCCGCCGCTGTTCCGGCAGCTTGTCAAAGCAGCTGTCGAGGGCGGCCAGCCGCCGGTCGTGCAGTGACAGTTCCGCGGCCGCTTCATCGGCGAGGGTGGCAATGATCGCTTCGTCCAGCACCAGCCGGTCGCGGGCGTAGGTCCGCCGGTACTTCAGCACCTCGTAGCGGGCGATCAGAGTGGCCCAGGGGCCAAAGCGGCTGCGGTCGTCGAGGTCGCCAAACTTCCGCCAGGCGACGAGGCTGACCTCTTGCATCACCTCGTCAGCGTCCTGCCGCCGCGGCAGGCACGACCGCACGAACGCCCGCAGTTTGGGCTCGTGCGACGTGAACAGCCGCAGGAAGGCATCGTGAAGCTCGTCGTGCATGCGAACGCCAGTTCATTCGAAAAGCTGCGGAGCAAGGTCGAACGACCGTTCCCCGCTGTCGAAGGTACTCCCGGACCCTGAGAAAACTCACGCGAGAATCAGAAAAAAATTTTTGGGGCCGCGGGCCGGCCGAAAGAATTGCCGTGGGGGCAGCCATCTCCCGGCACTCGCACCTCGGGCGGGTGGAAGATGATCACACAGAGGCACGGAGACACAGAGAAGCCGGAAAATACCGTTGCAGAAGGGTTCGGCGGGTACGCCGCCTGGGCTCAGGCCGCCGGTTTCTTCTCCGTGCCTCCGTGCCTCTGTGTGAATCAAAAAATCGGCACTGTTTGATTAGCAGGCCAGTGACCTGCCGGCTTCCTGGAAGAGTGACCTGCCGGCTTCCTGGAAGAGTGACCTGCCGGCTTCCTGGAAGAGCGACCCGCCAGCTTCCTGCAGGAAGGAAACGAAAGTTGCTCTCCGGCCGAAAAAGCTGCAAAAGTCGAGGTCAGCACTCAGATCGGCGGGCCAGGTACATGCCGTAGCTGTAGAAATCCTGATACCGTTCGTAGAGGGCGATTTCCTGCTGCTCGGCGGCAACGATTGCCTGGGCGGCTTCACTCTGGCCGTGACGGCCGAGGAAGTCAGCAAAGCGTTCCTGCATGGGGCGGTAGTAGCCTTCCAGCCAGCAGGCTGCCGGCAGCAGGAAGAAGCCCACGGGGGCATAGCCTTGCCGTTCGAGCACTCCAATTTTGGTCGACGCCGGAGCGATTTCGGGGTACTCCCCCGCCCAGTGCCGCTGGATTTCCGCCGGCCGGCTGCCGTTCATCCAGGAAATTTCGGAGACGGCGAGCAGACCACCCGGCTTCAGGAAGCGGCGCCAGGCGGCGATGCCCCGCTCAAAGCCGATGGTGTAGACCGCCCCCTCCGACCAGATGACGTCGAACTGTGCGTCGGCAAAGGGCAGTTCTTCCATCGAGCAGGCGACCGTCTCAATCTGCTCGGCGACACCCAGGCCGGCGGCCCGTCGCTTCAACTCATCGAGAAACTCAGGCAGCAGATTGACCGCGGTGATCTGCGCGTCCAGCAGTCGGGCCAGCAGCAGTGCCGAAGCCCCGGTGCCAGAGCCGATGTCGGCAATTGCCAGTGGCCGGGTACGGTCGAGGCCCGCCAGCTGCACGGCCAGTTCGGTCACGGCGTCGCTGCCGGGCCCCTGCCGCTGGCCTTCGAGGTGCAGGTCGATTAAGAGGGATTAGTCGTCCATGGCGATACTGTAACCGGCCGCGGCAAAACATCACCGGTGTTCCTGCCCGCAGCTCCTTGTCAGCGGCGCCGTGACCTTGACAAAAAGAGTGAACGCGGGTACACTCAATGCCGCTGGGTGCGGTGGTTCGGGTTGGCGGCGGTCACCGCTTTTCCGGACGCGGTGAGCCCGAAAGAACAAGAGGGACGTATCGTGGTGACGATCAGCAAAATGCGCGAGCAGCTGCTCGAGGGCTTTCCCGAACAGCAGGCCGATCTGATGGCGCGGGTCTTTGTTTCTGCGCACGATGAACTCGTCACCAAGGCTGAATTCAACGAACTGACCGCGGTGGTCCGTGAGCTTGCCGAGGCCCAGCAGCGGACGGAACTTCGCGTCGAAGAGCTTGCCGAAGCACAGCAAGAACTTGCCCAGTCCCAGCAAGAACTTGCCCAGGCCCAGCATGAGCTCACCGAGGCCCAGAAGCAGACCGAGTGGGCGGTACGTGATCTTGCCAAGCAGGTCGGCGGGCTCTCCAACGCCCTCGGGGGCAGTCTTGAAGACTTCGCCTGCGACCTTGTGCCCGAACTGCTTGAAAAGCATTGGCAGATGCAGATCGAATCGGCCGGTCCGGAAGACCTGCTGATCGGCCGGAAGCATCGAGAAATTGACGTCGTCGTGCGGGGGGCAATCGCGGGCAAGCCAGTGGTCGTCGTCTGTGAGGCGAAGGCCTCCGTGAGCCTGAAGGAGGTCGAGGGTTTTTTGGCGGTCATCGACCGCTTCCGCTCGGCTCATCCCGACGACGATATCCGTCCGCTCTTCTTCGGCTACAAGGCCGACCGGAAAGCCCGGCAGAAAATCATTGCCTCAGGTGCGGCCATGGTCTTCACCCGTGGGGTGATGATCCCGGCTGCTGCCTGACGGCAAAAGATCTGCGCCTCTCATCGTCGTCAACGAGGCCCGCGGCTGCGCGTCTCCGGTGACTGCGACAATGCCAGCCTCCGCGGCGTCCATCAGGCTGTCGAGCTCAGCAGCCGTGATCGAAAGCGGCGGCATGATCACCACGGTGTCGCCCAGCTGCCGCAGCAGGGCTCCGTGCTGCCGGGCTGCCAGGCAGGCTTTTGTGCCGGTGCCAGCCTGCCAGGGATAGGGCCGAACAGTTGCCTTGTCGGCCACCAGATCGATACCGGCCATCAGGCCGCACTGCCGGATGCCGCCGACATGCGGCAGCCTGGTCAGCTGCTGCAGTCGCGAGCTGAGTTGTTCGATTTTGGCCGCTAGGGCTGCCAGCAGATCCTCTGCAACAAAGAGATTCAGCGATTCCAGTGCCACTGCGGCGGCCAGCGGATTGCCGCCGAAGGTGTGGCCGTGATAGAAGGCCCGGCCCTCGCTGTGGCTGCCGAGGAAGGCCTGCCAGATGGCATCTGTGGCCAGCGTCGCAGCCATCGGTAGATAGCCGGCGGTCAGGCCCTTGCCGAGACAGAGGATGTCGGGGCTGACCCCTTCCTGCTCGCAGGCGAACATCGTGCCGGTGCGGCCGAAGCCGACGGCGATCTCATCGAGGATCAGCAGGATGCCGTGCCGGTGGGTCAGTTCGCGGACCTCGCTCAGGAATCCTGATGGATGGACCAGAATGCCGCCGGCTGCCTGAACGAGGGGCTCCATGATGACCGCGGCGATCGTCCTGCCCTGTTCGCTGAAGAGTTCGTCCAGCCGGGCCAGGGTTTCAGCGGCGGTGGCGGCCTGGCTGCTCGGGTCGGTTCGCGGCCCGCCGTCGGCAGTCGGGCTGGGGCCGGCGGGCAGGCCGGGCGTCGGCACCCGGATGGCCTGGAAGGTGAGGGGGGCAAAGATCGAAGTGAAGCGATCGACGCCGCCAACACCGATGGCCCCCAGTGTGTCACCGTGGTAGGCCTCGCCGAGGGCAACGAAGCTGCTGCGGGGCTGCCCCCCTGCCCCGTCGCACTGCCGCCAGTATTGAAAGGCGATTTTGAGCGCGGCCTCGGTCGCCGATGAGCCGTCGCCGGAAAAAAAGACTTTCTCGAGGCCGGCAGGCGTGATCTCCACCAGCCGCCGGGCCAGTTCGATCGTGGTCGGGTTGGAGAGGCCGAGGTTGGTGGTGTGGGCGACCTTGGCCAGTTGCCGGGTGAGGGCGGCGTCGAGCCGGGGATGGCAGTGGCCGTGGACGTTGCACCACATGCTGGCTGAGCCGTCGATGTAGCGGTTGCCTGCCGTATCGATCAGAAACACCCCCTCCCCCCGCTCGATCAGCAGCGGCTCGTACTCCGCCATCTGGGTGAAGGCATGCCAGACATGCTCCCGGTCCCAGGCAGCCACCGTCTGCTGGTCGAAGCTGCCAGGTGCGGTCGAACTGGAAAATAGAGCCATGGGTGGGGTTTTCCGGGCGAAACGACTGTGGTTCGGGCGTTTCTCAAGCCTATCGTAAGATAAGGAGATGAAGCGGTATGCAATAAGCTTCCGGACGGTGCCGCTGCCGTCGTGCCTGACCTGCTGGAGAATTCGCTCGGTGCGTCGCCCGTTGTCGTCCAATTTGTTTGCTCAGCCTGTCGCCTGGCGTCTGCTGGCGTTTTTTGCCGCTGCTATGGTCGCTGGCCTGCTGACTGGCTGCAGGGCTGAGTCAGCAATCCGGCCGGGCGATGTCCGCCGCTACACCGCCCCCCGTGAAAAGATCGCGCCGGCCACGGCCCTGTCGGCGATGGGACGACCGGCGGCCGCCGCGTCAGAGGCATCCCGGGTCAGCTACACCCTGCCGGATGGCTGGAGCGAGTTGGCCGGGCCAGCTGGCATGCGGCTGGCCACGCTGGCCATCGGCGACCCCGCTGCTGGCCAGGAGGTGACGATCATCCCAGCGTTGGGCACGCTTCGCAGCAACGTTGAACGCTGGCAGAAACAGCTTGATGCCGAGGCCTCTCCGGAGGTGATCACCCGGACCGTCGATCGGGCACTCGCCGAAGCTGGCAGTGTCGATGTCGCGGGCCGCCAGGCCACCGTCGTACTGCTTGAGGCGGCAGCACCGGCTGAGCCGACAGAATCAGACCTGCCAGCCGAGGCAATCCTTGGCGGTGTGCTGCCACTGGAGGACGGCAAGGCGTTGTTCGTGAAGTTCCGCGGCGGTGCCGATGTCGTCCGCCGTGAGCGAGCCAATTTTCTGAAGTTCGTTGCTTCGCTGCGAATGCCGTGAGCCGATCGCACACGATTGAACCCAGGTCCACTCTCCTTTCAACCACCCCAAGGACGAACAGCCATGGCCACCGGAACGATGCCCCTGCCGTCGTTTGCGACGCCGCGACGGGAAACCTCTTCGGTGACACTCGCCGAACGAGGCTGGGCGGTGCTCAAGGCTGCCGGCTCACTGAAGATCACGGTCGTCATGTTTCTGGCCGCGACCTTCCTGCTGTTTGTCGGCACGCTGGCGCAGGACGAAAAAAACCTGCCCGAGGTGAAGGCCGAGTATTTCAACAGCTGGCTGGCCAAGGTGCCCTTCTCGGACTTTTTCCCGGTCACCATCTTTGGAGAGTCGAGCCTGACCGGCTGGTTTCCCTTTCCCGGCGGGGCGACGATTGGGCTGGTCCTGCTGATCAACCTGATTGCGGCGAAGGTGACCCGGTTTCACATTGCCGCCAAGGGATCGCGGCTGCTCTGGGGCACAGCTGTGTCGCTTGTCGGCGGTCTGCTTGCGCTGCTCGTGATTTTTACCGGCCACCAGGCCGACGGCCTGCAAGGGAAGCCGCCGATTTCCTACGAGACGGTCTGGCGGCTGTTGCAAGTTGGGGCGGTGGTCAGCACGGTTGGCCTGGCGGTGGCTGCCTGGAGGGCCAAGCGAAAGCTGGTGCGGCTCGGGCTGGCGGTGATGGCCGCCGGCTGTGCGGTGGCGGCGGCTGGCATGTTGTTTGGCGGTGAGGCTTGGCGGATGAACGACCCGGGGCTGCGGATCATGTGGCAGCTGATTCAGTCAAGCGTCGCTTCGCTGGTGCTGCTGGCCGGGCTGGTGATGGTCTTTGGTGTCCGCGGTGGCAACGTGCTGATTCACATCGCCGTCGGCTTGCTGATGTTTGGCCAGTTCGCCTTTGGTGACCGGCAGATTGAAGAGCGGATGAACTTGGTTGAGGGGCAGACCTCGACCATGGCCTGCCGGACCGATGAGGTTGAACTGGCAGTCGTGGCGGCTGACGACGAGGCAGAGACTGAGGCGGTCACGGCAATCGCCGGCCGGCTGCTGGCCGCCCGTGCCGGTGGTGAGCCGATCGCACTGGAGGGCCTGCCCTTTGAGCTTGAGGTGCTTGAGTATTTTCCCAACTCGCTGGTGACCCGGGTTGGCCCGATGGCGAAGAACCGGGCGACGGCTGGCTTCGGCACCAGCTGGATCGCCACCGAGCGGCCGCCCGAGGGGGGCGCGTCGTCACGGAGTAACATTGCCTCAGCCTACGTGCGGGTGAAGGAGCGTGACAGCGGGAACGAGCTGGGCACCTATCTGGTCAGCCAGTTTCTCAATGACCGCAGCCAGCTGTTCATGGCGGGCGAGGGGGATATCTGCGACACGCTCGACGTGGCCGGCGAGCCATGGCGGCTGCAGTTCCGGTTCCGCCGGGAGTACAAGCCCTACAGCGTCACCCTCGATGACGTCCGCCGCATCGACTATTCCGCCAGCGACACCCCCCGCGACTACTCGTCGTTCGTCACCTTCAACGACCCGGCCACCGGCACCGAGCAGCCGGGCCGCATCTGGATGAACAACCCGGTCCGGTACAAGGGGGAGACCTTCTACCAGAGCCAGTATTCCCAGGTGCAGCTGCCCGACGGTCAGGTCGGTGAGATGACCGGGCTGCAGGTGGTCGAAAATGCCGGCTGGCTGATTCCCTACGTCGCCTGCGTGCTCGCCTTCTGGGGCATGCTCGCCCACTTCGGCGGCACCTTTGTCCGCTTTGCTGATCGGCACGAACGCGAGCGGGCTGCCGGGGTGGCGGCGGCGGGCGGCGAGCAGCCGCCGTCCCGAGGCCGGCGGCGGACCCAGCCTGCCAAACCGGGGCAGCAGCGGCTTGGCTGGCTGGCTCCGGTACTGGCCCTGTCGCTGGTGGGGCTGGTCGTGCTGCCGGCAGCCCGGGTCCGCCGGCCGGCCACCACTGCAGCCGACTGGCAGGCGGCCGGCCGCCTGCCAGTGATGCATGAGGGCCGAGTCAAGCCGCTCGATACGGTTGCCCGCAACACCCTGCAACTGCTCAGCAACCGCACCACGGTGAAGATGCCCGAGGGGGGCGAGGGGCCCGCAGGCACCGTCTCGGCCACCGAGTGGCTGCTCGCCGTGATGGCCAACGCCGACTGGGTGGCCGACGCGCCGGTCTTCCGGGTTGATGCCTTTGAACTGCTCGACCTGTTCGACCTGACCCGCCGCAAGGGCCACCGCTACACCTTCAACGAACTGCAAGGCGGCCGCGAGGCGTTGCAGGAGCAGATTGCCGCTGCCCGCGACGTGCCCCCCGAGCAGCGAACCTTTTTTCAAAAGAAATGTGGCGAAATCAACTCAAAGCTGATGACCTACGATCTGATCCGCTTTGCCTATGACGCCCCGGTGCCGCCGCAGCTTGCCGGCAGTGACGAGGCGGCCCGGCAGGCGGCGATTGAGCAGATGCGGCTGATGATCCAGCGGACCCGGGCGATCGACGAGAACCATCCCCCCGCGATGATCCCGCCGGTGAAGCAGGCCGCAGCAGATGAGCAGGCTGGCCCGGCCGCCCAGTGGCAGCCGCTCTACTCAGCGGTGAGCACCGCCCTGGTGGCCCGCATGTTCGATGGCCGTGACGGCCAGCCGGCCTATCAGCCCAACCCTGCCCTGCTGCCCTTCATGGAATTGCAGGCGGCGGTCGATGGGGATCCCGCTGCCTTCAATAGCAAGCTGGCAGCTTATCGGTCAGCCATCGCCGACTTTCCCGTGGTGCAGGACTCCACCGACAAGGCCGCCTTCGAGGCCTGGTATAACGGCTTCAACCCGACCGGCATCTCCCGCTGGCTTTATCTGCTGGCGATCGTGCTGTCGTTCGTCAGCTTCCTGGCCTGGCGGCACTCGCTCAACCGCTTTGTCAGCTGGCTGCTGCTCGGCACGCTCCTGGTGCATACCTTTGCGATCGCCGCCCGGATCTATCTCACCGGCCGACCGCCGGTGGTCAACCTCTACTCGTCGGCCATCTTCATCGGCTGGGGCTGTGTGCTGGCGGGCCTCGGGCTTGAGGCCCTCTATCGAATGGGCATCGGCAACCTCGTCGCCGGAATTGCCGGCGGCCTGAGCATGGGGGTCGCCTACGGCCTCGACACTGGTGACACGATGCATGTGCTGCAGGCGGTGCTCGACACCCAGTTCTGGCTGTCGACGCATGTTGTCACCGTTACTCTTGGGTACGGGGCGACTTTCCTCGCTGGCCTACTCGGCACCTGTGCGATCGTGCACCGGCTCTGGACCGACTGGGTGCCGTCGCAATCGCGGGACCCGGCAGCGGTGGCCCAGGTGCAGGACCGGCTCTACCGGATGAGTTATGGCGTGGTCTGCTTTGCCCTCTTCTTCAGCTTCATTGGCACAGTACTTGGCGGGCTCTGGGCCGACGACAGCTGGGGCCGGTTCTGGGGCTGGGATCCGAAGGAAAACGGGGCCCTGATGATCGTGATCTGGAACGCAGCGGTGCTGCATGCCCGCTGGGACCGCTGGATCGGGCCGCGGGGCTTTGCTCTGTTTGCACTCGGCGGCAACATCGTCACCGCCTGGAGCTGGTTCGGCACCAACCAGCTTGGCATCGGTCTGCACAGCTACGGGTTTACCAGTGGTGTCCTGATGCTGCTCGCGGGGTATGTGCTCAGCCAATTGCTGCTGATCGGGGCCGGGCTGTTGTTCATTCGTAAAGCACCAGCCACCGCGGCGGTCGAATAAAGTGGTTGAGCAGCGGTCAGCGGTCGCCGGCGGCAGCATCCCGCTCGGCCATTGCTTCTCGCTGGTCGAGCACGTCGGTGGCCTCGGCCGACCGCAGCTCATTCTGGGCGTCGATCTGATCTCGCTGGGTATCACTGCTGCCGCGACGGCTGGTGCCCATATCGAGGCTAAAGGGATCATCAGCAAATGGGTCGTCTCCGAAGGGGTCGGCCGTTGGCGTCGGCTTCGGTGAGGTCGGGGTCGGCCTTGTCGGTGACTGGCGCATTGTCATCGGCTCATCGGCACCGGCTTCTGGCATGGCTGGCGGCATGGTTGGCATGGGCTTTTGCTGCACCGCAGGCATCGGGCTGGTTGGCGAATCAGCCACCGGTGCTGTCCCGCGGCTGCCCCCAATGCCCGAATACCGTGGCCCGCTCAGGTCGGCCCCGGCTGACCGCATCGTTCCCCCCGCGGGTCGCTGGGCCTGAGCAATGGCCAGCCGAGCTCTGGTTCGCGACCGTTCCAGCAGCAGCCGATCAGGGCCCTGCACCCGTTCCAGACTGCGGGAGACCGTGCGGATGCTCCAGCCTGCGGCCTCCAGGTCGGCCCCTTCTGAAAAATCGGCGATTGCCTCATCCCGTCGGCCTAGCCGCAGAGCCGCCAGCCCCCGGAAGTAATAGACCCGGGGATCGTCCGTGCCGATCGACACCACCCGGCTGAGAGTGTCGTGGCTCTGCTGAAAGTTCCCGGCGTAGTAGCCGTGGACGCCCGCTCCGTAGGCGGCGGCGACCGCCGGGTCCTCGGCCGGGCTCGTTTGGCAGACCGCGCAAAGAATCAAGACGGCAAAAATCTTAATCGGCTTCCGCATTTCTTGCTCCCTACGCTCTACCCCCGTAACACCAGTGGAAACATCGGCAGCACGGGAGGGCGGAGGACAACCGGCAGCCGCATAACCGCCATATTCTACCAACGGGGCGGCGGCAATTCCCGCCACAAGCCGATGCAGTTCGACACATGATCCGTGCGATAAACCGAATTGGCATCGTTTGATCTCCCACGTCTTCCCCGGGATCTCTGGTTCTCATGGTGCGGCTTCGCGGTTACCGGCAGTAACAGCCCATGCTTCGAAGCCCGAAGCGCAAGCTGAGGGAAACCGCTTTTTGGGACCAAGAACCCTATTCCCTCGGCTCGCGCCTCGGGCTTCATGGCGTTCGGTCCCGCTCAGTGCACCATCAAAACTCGCGCGGGACTACCCAGGGTCTTCAGCGCGCTCAATACGAACCAATTTTCTGTGCCGAACAGCACTTAACCGCGAAGCTAGAAAAGGATGTAGAAGGTGAACTGGCCTGCGATCATCAGGACGTAGCAGAGCGGGAAAATCCAGCGACAGTGCCGGTCGATCCGCTCCGCCCGCTCCCGTTGGCCGTGGCGAATCAGGCTGCCGAGGAACAGGCTCTGAAGAATGGTCGCGGTCGTGATCAGAAATGAGCCGAGCAGCAGGGTGTCGGTGAAGGTCAGGTAGCTCATCCGCGGCATGTGATCGATCACCACGAACTGGTAGGCGACAATTGTCAGCACGCCGATAAACGAGATGTTCAGCCGGTCGGAGAGCGAGTCGCAGTCGAGCCAGAAGATTGACCACACCATCGAGACGAGCACCAGCAGCGGAAAGAGGATATCCCAGAGGATCTGCCCGCTCCGCCGCTTGAGCGTGATCGTGGTCACGATTCGAGAAAAGGTGGATGACGAGCCACCGAGATTCAGCCGGGTTTCGTCGGCAGCCATGTCGAGGCCCTGGAGATCCCAGCCGGCCACGTTGACCCCCTGCTCTCGACGGACATAGTCGTTGGTCGCCTGGCAATAGCGGTCGTCGACATCGAGCATCACTTCATCGCTGGTGTTGCCGAAGGGCACCATCAGGGCCCGCAGCCGCTGGGTGTCGAAGGGATAGTCGTAGAGCGACATTGGGGTTTCCAGCAGCACGTTCCGCTGCTTGAGGTAGGTCACCCGGCCATCAGGATTGACCTCGATTTTGATGGCGTTGGTATCACCGCGGCCGACCTGATTGATGATCAGCAACTGCGGCCACCAACCGGTGAAGATTTCGGCGAACTGAAAGTCGCCCTGATAGATCTTCTGGTCGGTCCCCTCGGCCTCGGGGTCGAAGGCCAGCCGGGGGTCGTACCAGCTGGCGACGAGGGCAATTTCGGCCTCAAAGGTTTCCTCCACATCGTTGACACCGACCACGTCGAGAATCATCAGCCCGCACCGCACCTGCGTCGGCCGAGCCGGCGGGTTGGGCATGCCGGCCTCGATCGCCACTGCGTCCGAGGCGGCCAGCAGCAGCCTCAGCCCAATGAGCAACCAAGCGGCCATCTGCGGAGGCTTTAGCTGCCAGGGAAAGGCACTAAGAAATCGAGCCGTGCGGTGGTGTTCTTCGGACAACATCCCCGTGAAAATAGTGGCATCGCTGCTGTTTCGGCAAGGTGAATCCTGCTCGGCGGTGGGAGGCCTCGATATGCTGGATCGCGCTCCTGTGCCGCAGAGACGGTCTGGGCTCCGCCTACATGCTCCTACGCCAGCAGGTCGTGGATCAGATGGCCGTGGACATCGGTCAGTCGCCGCTCGATGCCGTTGTTGTAGAAGGTCAACTGGGTGTGATCGATGCCCAGCAGATGCAGGGCCGTGGCGTGCAGGTCATAGCAATAGGTGGGGTGCTCGGCCGCGGCGAAGCCGAGCTCGTCGCTGGTGCCGTAGGCGGTGCCCCCCTTGATGCCGCCACCGGCCATCCAGACCGTGAAGGCCCCGGCGTTGTGGTCGCGGCCCTTCCCCTGGGCGGCCGGCTGGCGACCGAACTCGCTGGAGCAGATCACCAGGGTGCTGTCGAGCATGCCCCGGGCCTTGAGGTCGCTGATCAGGGCGGACGCACCACGGTCGAGGATCGGCCCCCAGTAGCCGTGGTCACGCACGAGGTCTTCGTGGGAGTCCCAGTTGGGCCGGATCGGCTCGCTGCCGGTGTTCTCCGCCCCACAATAGATCTGCACGAACCGTACCCCCCGCTCCACCAATCGCCGAGCCAGCAGGCACTGCCGGCCAAACGGGCCGATCGACTCATGGTCGATGTCGTAGAGCTTGGTGGTCGTGGCAGACTCATCCGTGAGGTCGGTCACCTCAGGTGCGGAGAGTTGCAGCCGAGCGGCCAGTTCATAGGCGGCGATGCGGGCGGCCAGTTCGCTCTGCTCGGCCCGGGGCTCGAGATGCCGCTGATTGAGCAGGGCGAGAAACTCACGGCCCGCCGGCTCACCCGCCATGATCTGCCGGTCGGCCTCAGGCGGAAACAGATCGGCAATCGGGGGCTTGTCGGCTGCGGTCTCGATCACGGTACCCTGGTGGATGGCCGGCAGGAAGCCAGCCCCCCAGTTGATTGGCCCACCCGGCGGCAGCCCCCGCATGTCGGGCAGCACGACGAAGGCTGGCAGGTCGTCGGCCTCGCTGCCCAGTCCGTAGGTGACCCAGGCCCCCATCGAAGGAAAGCCGGGCAGGATGAAGCCGCTGTTGGCCATGAACATCGCCGGGCCGTGCAGGGCGGTCTTGCTCTGCATCGAATGGATGAAGGCCAGCTCATCGACGAGCCCGGCCAGGTTCGGCAGCAGATCACTGACCCAGCGGCCGCATTCGCCATGCTGACGGAAGGGCCAGTAGCTTGGCTGGCAGTTGCCCGGCTTGGAGGCGAAGAACTGCACCTCGCCACTGGTGTCAAAGGGCGTGCCAGCCCGCTTCACCAGTTCTGGCTTGTAGTCGAAGGTGTCGAGGTGCGAGAGGCCGCCGGGGCAGAAAATCTGGATGACCGCCTTGGCTTGGGCGGGAAACATCGGCGGCTTGGGTGCAAGCGGATTCGCCGCGGCTGGGCCGGTGACGCGAGCCGCCGCGCGGGCCTGTTCCTCAGCCAGCAACGTGGTCAGGGCGACCCCGCCGAGGCCACCTCCGAGTTCCCAGAGAAAATTCCGCCGCGACACCGGGGCGGCATGCCGCTGGCACGGAAAGGCAGAACGTGGCATCAGGGCTCTCCTCCGGCAGACCGCATCAGTCAGACCACATCAGTCGATCGTCACAAACTCGTTGGTACTCAGCAGCATCCGGCAGAACTGGACGAGATCTTCAGCAGCAATCAGCCGGACGGCGGCGGCCAGTTCTTCTGCACTAGGCGACCGGGAAAAGGCCAGCTGAAAGGCCAGGCCGACCTGATCGGCAGGATTCATACCCGCCTCGGACTCCAGCCGCTTTGCCCAGTGTTCCGCCTGCCGCAGCTGAAAGCCGTTATTGAGCAAGGCCAGCGACTGCAGGGCCGTCGTCGTCTCGATCCGGGCCGGGGTGAGGTTCGCCGGGTTGGGGCAGTCGAGTGTCGTCAGGAAGCTATGGGGCGTGCTGCGGACCACGAAGCGATAGATGGTTCGCCGCCAGAGTTCGGGCCGGTCGGGGGTGATGTAGGTGTAGACCGGGGCGTAGGCTTCCTCGTAGTCGAAGTCGCGATAGCCAGGGCCGAACATGGCTGGATTCAGGCAACCGCTGACCGAGAGCGTTGCATCTCGCAGGCTTTCGGCATCGAGCCGGCGGGGATTCTGTCGCCAGAGCAGCCGGTTGCCGGCATCGATCGCAGCTGCCTTTGTCGCCCCGGGCACGGCATGGCTCTGCTGTCGGTAGGCGTGGCTTGAGCAGATCAGCCGGTGCATGGCTTTCAGTGACCAGTCGTGGGCCAGCAACTGGCCGGCCAGCCAATCGAGGAGCTCGGGATGGGTGGGCCGTCCGCCGCCGAGGCCAAAGTCACTCGGCGTATCGACGATGCCCGTGCCGAAGTGATGGTGCCAGAGCCGATTGACGATCACCCGCGGCGTCAGCGGATTGGCCGGATCGGTTACCCACGCAGCGAAAGCCAGCCGTCGCTCGGCGTCGGTGGCAGCTGCCGCACCGAGGTCGGGATCAAGCCCGGCTACCGCCGAGATGGTCTGGGGGGTGACCTCACCGGCTGTCGTCTCGGGGTTGCCTCGTAGCTGAATCTTGACCACCGGCGGCTTGCCGGCGACCGGGCCGTAGAAACGGTCGGTCGGCTTGAGTGCTTTGAGTTCCTGCTCAAGGTCAGCCAACCTGGCTCGGGCTGTCTGCAGCCGGTCGGTGGCATCTTTGGGTAACGGCAGCGGATCACCCTCGATCCAGGGGTCACCGAAGAAGATCTGGTCGTGCGAAATGCCATTGCCGCCGTCGGTGCTGATCAGGGTCAGGAACCGGTGCTCCGCTGCCAGCGGAATGTCGAGGGCGATGCCGCCGTTGTCACGGCCGATCCGGCCGTCTGCCACGATCTCGCCATTGAGGCAGACAAAAAAGTCGGCACCAATTTCCGGGGTCCGGCCCCCATAGCCGACCACTGCCCGGAACCGCGGGTTTTTCAGGGCTGCCAGTTCCCGAATGGCGGCGAGATCGAAGCTGATGCCGGCGTTGGCGTGGATGCCGAGCATGCTGTGCCCGTCCCGGCCATAGTCGACCTCATCAAGCACGGTGGAAAACTGGTCCTTGACCGGTCCATTGCGGATGGCATCCCAACCGCTGAGAGCCGTAGCCGGCAGGTCGCTGACGGTGATACCCGTTGTCGTCACCGGCACCGGGTCGGGACCGTTCGGGATGAAGACGGCGTTGACCAGTGGGCTGGGCCCCGGCTTGGGCTGGTTGGCGACGAGGTTACTGAGGTAGCCGATCGGTTTCTTGGGCACCGCCTTACCAGTGCCCGGGTGAATGCCAACGCCGGCCGTACCGGTGCCGCGGCCGTCGCCGCCGCCGACGATGTCGGCCAGGTCGATCGGCCGGCCGGTGAGCGTGTGAATCTCGGCCTGCGTCGACGCGATCTCGCTCTCCAGCCGCTTCTTCTCGTGGTTGTACTGCTGCTCAGCCGCTCGGCTGGTCACCTGTTCGGCCCGGGTCACCCCGGCAAAGACCGCGGTCAGCCCGTAGTACTCCTCCTGCGAAATCGGGTCGAGTTTGTGGTCGTGGCAGCGGCTGCAGTTGATCGTGACCCCGCAGGCGGCGGTCATCACCTGGGTGATCATGTCGTCGAGGTCATCGGCTCGGGCCTGCCGCCGCAGCACCGGGCTTTTGGTCTCGACCTGACCGACAAAGTCCCAGGGGCCGGCAGTGAGAAAGCCGGCGGCAACGGTGAAGGCAGGATCATCTGGGGCGATCACGTCACCGGCCAGCTGGCGGCGAAGGAAATCGTCATAGGGCAGATCATCATTGAATGCCTTGATCACCCAGTCGCGATATCGCCAGGCGGTTGGCCGCAGCTGGTCCCGCTCGAAGCCATGCGTGTCGGCGTAGTGGGCAATGTCGAGCCAGTGGCGGGCCCACCGCTCGCCGTAGTGGGGTGAGGCGAGCAGTCTGTCGAGCAGTTGCTCATAGGCATCGGCGTCGGCGGCCGGGTCGGTGAGAAACGCCTCCACCTCCGCGGGTGTCGGCGGCAGGCCGGTCAGGTCGAAGCTGAGCCGGCGAATCAGCGTGCGGCGGTCGGCCAGTGGGGCCGGGGCAAGGCCCTGTTCGGCCAGCTTCTCGGCGAGAAAGCGGTCGATCGGGTTGCCGCTGTCGGCCAGGCCCGGCAAGGCCGCCGGCACAGCCGGCTCGGCGAGCGGCTGCCAGGCCCAGTGGTCGAGCCGCGGGTCGTGGTCGGTTTCTCGGGCTAGCCTGTCGGCCGCGGTCTCGGGCCAGTTGGCACCGGCGTCGATCCAATCCGTCAGCAGCCTGATTTCGTCAGCTGACAGCGGGTCGTCCGGGGGCATGGCCCGCTCGGGGTCGCTGTGGGTGATCCGCTTGATCAATTCACTGTCGGCCGCCTTGCCTGGCAGGATCACCGGGCCGAAGTCGCCTCCTTTAAAAGCCCGGTGCCGCACATCAAGCCGCAGCCGACTTTCCTGAGTATCAGGCCCGTGGCAGTCGCCGCACCGGTTGACAAGCAGCGGGCGGATCACCTGCTCAAAGTCGTTGCCATCCTCTCCCGGCTCCCCGTGGGCAACACCTACCAGAGACCCAGCGAAAACGGTCAGCAGAAAGAGAATCGCTGGCCGTGCCACGCCCTGAAGGGCGATCGGAGCGGCTGGCTGGGTGGCCTGTGTCATGAATCGGTCCTCAGCTGTTCGGCAGGTTGCTTTCGTCCGACCAGCAAGCCCTCAAAATTTAGACGCGTCCAACTTCTCTGATCCTCTTATACTATCGGTTTCCGAACACTGGGTGGTCTTCATTGTTCGGTCAATTCTTTACAAATTTTCAACTCACCCTGCGAGCCTTGCCAGTATGAATCAAAGGTTTGTGGTCTTCCTGCTACTGCTCGTCTGCGGTCAGTGCATCAGCCAGGGCGTGGTGAAAGCCGCCGAGCCGGACAATCCCAGCGTTGCCTTCATTCAGCGGACAATGGGCCGAGCCGCTGCATCGACGCCAGAAAGCCCGGCCACCATTCGCTGGATGTTCTACGGGCAGTCGATCACGGCCCAGCCCTGGACGAGCTTGGTGCAGCAGGATCTCACCCAACGATTTCCTGCCGCGAAGTTCGTGTTCCACAAGCCGGCCATTGGCGGGTTCACATCCCCATCGCTCATTCGGACTGCGGAGCATGACCTCTACCCCTGGTATCCCGACCTGCTGGTCTTCCATGTGTACGGACCGGTCGAAAAATACGAGGAGATCATCCGGAACGTCCGTCGCCGCACGACGGCTGAGATTGTCCTCTGGACCAGCCATCTCAATGCTCGCGACACGCTCGACAAAAATCCTGATCAGGATGCCCGGATTGAGGCAATCCGTGACATTGCCAAACGGTATGACTGCATGCTGATCGATGTGCGAAAGAAGTGGATTGCCCACCTCAAAGAAAACAGCCTTGAGCCGACCGCCCTGCTACGGGACTCAGTGCATCTCAACGATGATGGCGTGAAGCTGCTGGCTGACTGCATCGCGCCGGAGTTGCTGGCAATGCCGGGGCTGAAAACGACGCCACAGGCCGGCACGGTGACCAGCCTTGCCAGTGATGCCCCGGCGATCCAGCGGCAGGCTGACGGCAGCCTCACCCTGCCCTTCACGGGGAATCGCGTGGTGGCGATCGCCGGCGATGGCGGTAGTGAGACGGTCGAGGTGCTCCTTGACGATGAGCCTTTGGCGGGCCGCCGTGCGTGCTGGGCCGTCAGCCGGCCGAGCAAGGCACCGCAGATGTGGATGCCGGCGATCAAGCAGGTGTCGTTTGAGCAGCCGCCGGTTGCAGAGGACTGGACACTCACCTGCCTGCCGGAGTCCAGTGCTGATGGCAAGCGGGTTCGCTTTCGTGTTCAGGGTTCGGTGACCGGGGCTGATGGCGAAGGCTTGAGCGACGAGCGATTCGTCTCGCGTTCAGGCCGGGTAGTGATTGAGCCGGCTGACTGGCACCTGGCTTGGTGCCTGCAGTACAAAAAACTCGAACTTCCCACTGGGTTTCAGGTGACGTGGAAGACCTATCCGCAGTTCGTGCCAGCGTATGAGCCGCAGCCGCCGGGCACTGAGACGGTCCTCGTGCAGCATTGCAGCAACGAGCAGCATCGGCTGACCCTCCGCGGCGGGGCAGCCCGGTCGGGCATCTCGGCGTTTCGGGTCGACGCTCCCGCAGGCGGGCAATAGGAGCCGACCGTATCGAGTTGCTCAGCCGTCGGGTGTTGTCGCCCCGTCATTCCCTCTCGCGAGCCTGACAGGTGCTCCCCGCCCGGCGGCAAGCCGCTGATCGGCCCGGCCGGCGACCACGGCGATCTCGAGGAACCCTTGCGAGCTGGCCAGAGCCACCAGGCTGCCTGGCGTTGCTTCGCCGTAGGTGCTGACGACGTGGTCGATTGTCGCGGCACCGCAGTCGATCTGGCCGGTGGCTTGCAGGCGGGGCAGCAGGCTGTCGGGCAGGTTCGTAATCAGATTGCCGAAATGATCGACGTGGATGACCTCGCCGCAGAGGCCTGCCGATGTCTCTTGAGGCTCCGGCCAGGGCAGGCTGAAGAGGTCTTCTAGTAGGCTGCCAAGTGTCGAGTCATCTCCGGCCACGAGATTCGCGGCCATCGGGGCAAAGACATCCCGGCCGTGGAAGGTGGCCGCGGCGGCAGCCGGCACGGCCACCCGCCGGGCCTGCCGCAGGCCGCGCCGGGCAACTGCCAGTGACAACAGGCCGTTGTCGGGGGCGAGAAACTGCTGGTCGCCGATCTCGGCCCAGACAATCGGCCGGTCGGTGCCGACGCCGGGGTCGATCACGACGACATGGAGCGTGCCCGGAGGGAAACCGAAGCAGCTGCTGGCGACAAACCAGGCGGCAGCCGCGACATCATGCGGGGGCAGATCGTGGGCCAGGTCGATCAACTGGCAGGCGTCGGTCGTGGCGGCCCCGCCCTGCCCTGCAGCCAACAGCCGCCGGAAGAAGGCCCCCTTCATCTCGGCCACATAGCCACTGGCCGTGCCAAAGTCGGTGGTCAGGGTGACCAGCGGAATCATCGCCCTGCCCCACTCGATACGTCGGGAAGGGCGTGGGCTGTTTGTGGAGTGACGGGGCATTGCCCATGCCATCTCGCCGGACGTTCGCTCCGGTCATCCCGCCCTTCACTCACTCGACGGAAACTTCGCTTCGCCCTCCTGGCTTCACTCAGTTTCCGACGCCGCTCGATTGGCATGGGCAACGCCCCTCACCCTATCAATTCAGCGACGAGTCGCCCCTGCTACGGCATCGCCTTGATCAGTTCCAACGCCAGGGCCCGGACCTTGCCCGGGTTGACGTTGGGGTTCTTCTTTTTGGCCTGGCCGATCAGGCCTCCGGCAGCCTGTTCCTTACCGCTCTTCACGTCGGCGACGATCTTGGGATTGGCGGCAATCAGTTCTTCGCAGAGGGCCCGCAGGTCACCCTCATCGACTGCGGCGATGCCCATGCCCGCGACCACCTCGGCCACCGGTTTTCCGCTCTCGAGGACGGCTGCAAAGATCTCGCGGCCCCGGCTGGTGTCGAAGTCGCCCTGCTTGATCCGGCCGATGATGTCGGCGACGGCAGCTGGCCGCACGGGAAAGTCGGCGATCGTGCCGCCCCGCTCGTTGAGCGAACGCAGGACATCCTGCTGCATCCAGTTGCTGGCCATCTTGCCTTCACCGACGAGACCACCCAGTTCTTCGAAATAGTCGACCAGTTCGCGGCCCTGGTTGACCAGCACGTCGGCGTCGTAAGCCGAGATGCCCCAGCGGCTTTCCAGCGTCTGCCGCAGCACCGCCGGTGGCTCGCCCATCCCGGCGCGGACCGCGGCAATCTGCTCTTCGGTCACCGTCACCGGCACCAAATCGGGTTCGGGGAAGTAGCGGTAGTCGCTTGACTCCTCTTTGTGCCGCTGGCCGCGGGTGATGCCGGCGGCGTCGTCCCAGCCGCGGGTCTGCTTCGGCATGCTGCCGAGTTCCGCGCCGGTTGCCTGCCACTCGCCCCACTGCCGCTCAGCCTCGTAGGCGAGGGCCCGCTCGACCGAGCGGAAGGAGTTCATGTTCTTGATCTCGACGATCGGCGTCTTGGCCACCCGGCCGTCGGCCTGCGGAATGTGCAGGTTGACGTTGGCATCGACTCGCAGGCTGCCCTCCTGCATGTTGCAGTCGCTCACCCCCAGATAGACCAGCAGCAGCTTCAGTTCGTTGAGCCAGGCCCGTGCTTCCTGCGGACTGCGGAGGTCGGGCTGGGTGACGATCTCGCACAGCGGCGTGCCAGTACGGTTGAGGTCGATGCGGCTGTCGGCGGTGCCGGCCGCCTCGTCGTGCATGCTCTTGCCGGCATCCTCCTCCAAGTGCACCCGGATGATGCCGACCCGGCGGGGTTCAAAGGCACCCTTCGGATCGCTCACCTCAAGGTAACCGTCGAACGAGAACGGCAGGTCGAACTGACTGATCTGATAGCCCTTGGGCAGGTCGGGATAGAAATAGTTCTTCCGGTCCCACTTGGTGAACGGCGCGATCTGGCAGTTGAGAGCCAGGGCCGACCGCAGGGCCAGGTCAAAGGCCCGCCGGTTCATCACCGGCAGCGACCCCGGCAGGCCGAGGCAGGTCGGGCAGACCTGGGTGTTGGGCGGGCTGCCGAAGGTGGTGACACAGCCGCAGAAGAGCTTGGTTTTGGTCTGGAGTTGGACGTGAACTTCCAGGCCGATGATCGTCTCGAAGGGGTGGCTGCTGGCGGCGGTCATGGGCGAAGGCGTGCGTGGTCAGGCGGAGACGGTGGTGGGCCGCCGGGTATGCCAGTCGGTGGTCTGCTGATACTGATGCGCGGCCCGCAGCAGCAGCGGCTCGGAGAGGGCCGGCCCCTGGAGCTGAAAGCCGACCGGCAGGCCGCCGGCGGTGAAGCCGCAGGGGAACGAGATGCCGCCAATGCCGGCGAGGTTGGTGCCGACCGTGTAGAGATCGACGAGATACATCGCGACGGGATCATCGGTCTTTTCACCCAGCTTGAAGGCGGGGGTGGCTGAGACCGGGCCGCCGATCAGGTCGACCTGCTCAAAGGCATCAAGAAAATCCTGGCGGATCAGCCGCCGCACCCGCAGGGCCTTGGCGTAGTAGGCGTCGTAATAGCCGGCGGAGAGAGCGTAGGTGCCGAGCATGATCCGCCGCTTGACCTCGGGGCCGAACCCCTCGGCGCGGCTGCGGCAGTACATCTCGACCAGCGGCGAGTCGAAGCTGTCGATGCCGCCGTCGTCGGTCGGCGTTTTGCCGTCCCAGCGATGGCCGTAGTGGGCTCCGTCGTAACGGGCCAGATTGCTCGAGGCCTCGCTCGGGGCGATCAGGTAGTAGGTGGGCACGCCGTAGGCGGCGTGGGGCAGTTCTACCTCGTGGACTGTCGCGCCGGCCGCCTCATAGGCGGCGAAGGCGGCTTCGACATGCTCGGCGACTTCAGCGTCGAGCCCCGGTCCATAGTGGGCGGCAACCCGGCCGATCTTCAGCCCGGCCAGCGGCTTGTCGAGCTCGGCTCGGTAGGCAGGCACAGCGACGTTCAGCGACGTCGAGTCGCCGGGGTCATGCCCGGCGATGGCTTCGAGCAGCAGGGCACAGTCTTCGGCCGAGCGGGCCATCGGTCCGATCTGATCGAGACTCGACGAGAAGGCGACCAGCCCGCGACGACTCACCCGGCCATAGGTCGGCTTGAGGCCGGTGATGCCACAAAGCCCAGCCGGCTGACGGATTGAGCCGCCGGTGTCAGAGCCGATGGCCAGTGGAGCCATGTCGGCGGCGATGGCCGCTGCCGAGCCGCCGCTGGAGCCGCCCGGAGCCCGGTCGAGATCCCAGGGGTTGCGAACGAGGCCAAAGGCCGAGTTCTCGTTTGAGCCGCCCATGGCGAACTCGTCCATGTTGGTCTTGCCGACGATGACGCAGCCAGCCTCCCGCAGCCGCCGTACCACATCGGCGTCGTAAGGCGGCCGGTAGCCGGCAAGCATCTTCGAGGCACAGGTCGTCGGCTGGTCGGTTGTGCAGAGCACATCCTTGACCGCTACCGGCAGGCCGGCCAGGGGCCCAAGCGGTTTGCCGGCGGCCCGATCGGCGTCGACCTCGGCCGCCTGGGCCATGGCCCCGTCGCGGTCGATCGCCAGAAAAGCGTTGATCGTCGGGTTGGCCGCTTCGATCCGGCCGAGGAAGGCCTCGGTGCAGGCCACCGCGGTGGTCTCGCCGGCAGCCAGTGCGGCAGCCAGTTGGGTGGCAGAGTAATCAGTCAGCGGCATCGGCATCTGGGACGGTCGGGGACGTGGGCAACTCTGCGGGGCGGCTCAGGCCGAGCTCGATTCACCGAGGACGGCGGGAACCAGAAAACACTCGCCGTCATGCCGGGGGGCCATCGCCAGCGCCTGCTCGGTCGAGAGCGACGCGGCGGGCTCGTCCTCCCGGAAGACGTTCTGAGCGTCGAGCGGATGGGCAAGTGGCTCGACCGCGTCGGTATCAACCTCTGACAGCTGCGATACAAAGCCGACGATCTTCGTCAGTTCTGCTGTCAGGCTCGACAGCTCAGCACCACTGAGAGCGAGCCGGCCCAGCAGGGCAACCTTCATCACATCATCCGCGGTCATGACCGGCTGAGCGTCCTTCTCGGCAGCCATGCTCGGTTCCTTCGTTCAGAGGGCGTGAGAGCGATTCGAGCCCGCTTGCAAACACGTGATGTTGATCAGGGACGAGCGCGGGGGCCGGCCGGCACGGCCTCTTCGGTGGTCGGTTTCGCCTTCTCCACATTGGGCAGCCGGAATGGCTTTTGGCGAACCAACTTTGTAACCGCACCGCTGCGGATGCACTGGGTGCAGACCAGCCGGGTAGCGGTCGCGCCGCTGGCAAGGGTCACCTTCAGCCGCTGAAGGTTCGGCTTGAACTTCCGCCGGGTGATGCCGGTGATCTTGGTGCCAACACCACCGAGATATTTTTGCTTGCCGCGGATTGTCACCGAGTTTCCCATCGAGAAACCCTTGCCGCAGATTTCACAGCTCCGAGCCATCACATCACCTTCAATGAGTTGTCCGATATTGAAACCGAAAGCATACCCGAGCGGCCCCCGGCCGCAAGATGAACTGTTTCGGCCTCACGTCGAGCCGCGGCTCGACGCTGGGGCGAGGGCGGCCAGAGCCGCTTCGTGCAGGTGGCCGTTGGTGGCCAGTCCATCCCCGGTGTCGATCGCATCGAGGCCGGTCCAGTCGCTGAAACGCCCGCCGGCCTCTGTGACCACCACCGAGGCGGCGGCGGCGTCCCAGGCGTTGAGCATCGGGTCGGCCATGATGTCGGCCCGGCCGGTCGCCACCAGCAGATAGCCGTAGCCGTCCCCCCAGGTGCGGACGATGCCGCAGGCTTCCTCGAGGTCAAGCCGGATCTGGCCACCGCTGGCTGCGGCATCCAGTTCGGCGGGGCGGCGGCGGAAGTCGCGGAAATCACTCGAGCAAAGCAGGCTGTCTTCCAGGCGGGTGCGGCTGGAAACCCGGGCCGGGGTCCGAGCGGCCTCGCCCCGCTGGTGCCAGGCACCGCCGCCGCGGGTGGCGTAGACCAGTTCATCGAGGGCCGGCATAAAAATGACGCCGAGGACACCAACACCCTCCCGCCGGCAGCCGACGAGGGTGGCATAAAGTGGCACCCCGCTGATGAACGACTTGGTGCCGTCAATCGGGTCGACCACCCACTCGAAGCCCGAACTTCCCGGTCGGCAGCCGGTCTCTTCGCCCAGGAAGGCATCGTCAGGAAAGGCGGTGAGCAGTCGTTGGCTGAGGATTTTCTCGGCGGCGATATCGGCGGCCGTCACTGGCGAGGCGTCAGCCTTGGTCTGGACGGCGAGTTGGGGGTTTTGAAACCAGGCAAGCGTGCTGACGCCCGCCTCGCGGGTGGCCGCCAAGGCGACTTCCAGTCGGCCTGCGAGGGCTGCTTCAGCCATCCGGGTTTCCTCCGGTTGGTACCCGAGTTGAATTTGCCTCCGCCGGCGTGGCCTCCGGCCGGGTGTTACCGGGGCCCTGCTGCAGCCCACGGGCGGGAAGAAACGAAAGCAAGAGCAGCAGGCCGGCGCCAACCACGAGAAAACTATCGGCCAGATTGAAGATTGGCCAGTCGATTACCCCTTCGAGCCGGAAATGGATGAAATCCCGCACGGCATACACCGGCTGCCCCTTCCGGGCCAGCGGGGCATGCCAGGAAAGGCCCGGCAGCCCGAGCCGGTCGTAGAGATTGCCGAGAATTCCGCCACTGATCAGGGCCAACGCGACCAGCAGCAGCCCATCGCCCGGCAACCACAGCCGGCTGACCGTGATGATGATGCCGATCAATGCCGCGATCGACACACTGATGAACAGCCAGCCCAGCCCCTGCCCCAACCCAAACAGCGCGCCCTCATTGAGGCTGGTCTCCCACCAGAGCATGTCCGGGATGACCACCGCACCGGGCCGCATGCCGGGCATGCCCAGTCGTTTGAAGGCGACCGCCTTGCTGATGAGGTCAGCAGTCGTCGCAGCGATCACGACCGAACCGAAAACAGACCAGATCCTCAGCCGGCCGGCTGAACGGGTGGCGGACGCCGGTGATGGAGGTGCGGGCACGGCGGCAGTGGTTTGCAAGTCGGGGGCAGCAGTCCGGCGGATCACGCGATGCGTTACCGAGGCTGACGCGGCCGAAAACCGGCCGCTTCCCTCTTCTGAGCACAACGGATGCAGGTACTCGCGTAGGGTAACGCCTCCAGCCGTTTTTTGGCGATCACGCCACCACATTCCTCGCAGGTGCCATAGGTCTTGTTGCGAATTCGCTCCAGGGCGTGCTCGACAAGCTCAAGCGTGTCCTCCTCGCTGGCCATCAGGGAGAGCGTGAATTCCTGCTCAAACGCATCCGAACCGATATCAGCCATGTGAACCGGCATGGTCGAGGCGTGCCCGGCCGGTTCGTCCCCACTGCGGCCCAGGGCCGCGTCGGCCATCGTGTTGACATCGCCCCGCAGCCGCCCGCGAACCTGTTCGAGCGTCTCGCGGAAAACCCGCATTTCAGCAGCTTTCATCCCGAGTGTCCTCCGCCTGAGTTCAATCTCGACTGCCCGTGCGGCGGTTATCGAACCGCCGTCGACCGGACGCCGCAGAACCTAATCCTGTCGCTGGCGGAGTCAACTCCGGCAGCTTTCCCCCCTCATTGTAACCAGCTGTTCCAGTGGCGAAAACAGGCAGTTAGGAGTATCTTTTTCGGTATGTCGGGGTTCTGCTGAAGCAGACCTGCTACCGTCGTCCGCGGAACCTTTCCCCGTCCCGCTTGAGTCGCGGTTTCCCTCGTGCCGACGATACCCAGTGGGTGGGCCGCTGCCGGCCCACCGATCCGGAACTGGAGATTGCCGCCGTGGCCGTTGCCGCCCGAACAGACCTCGCCTTCCAGCAGTGCATTGCCCCTGCGTGCGGGGCCACCTTTTCCGTTGATGAGGTGCTGACCAGCTGCCCCGCCTGCGGCAACCTGCTCGACGTCAGCTATGACTGGGACCGGCTGCCCGCCCCCACGTCGTTCGAGGTCTTCGAGCGAAAATGGATGCGACGGAGCGACCCGCTGGCCTTCAGCGGCGTCTGGCGATTTCATGACCTGCTACCGTTCGCTCCCCGCGAGGCGGTGGTGACGATCGGCGAGGGACAGACGCTGCTGTCGGTGTCCGACGGCGTCGGCGGCTTCGTCGGCATGAAGCCGGGCCGGCTGCACCTTCAGTATGAAGGGCTCAATCCGTCAGGCTCGTTCAAGGACAATGGGATGTCGGCCGCCTTCTCGCATGCCCGCATGATTGGGGCTCGCCGCGCCGCCTGTGCCTCAACCGGCAACACCAGTGCTTCGCTGGCGGTCTACTGCGCCGTCACCCGGCTGATGCGGGGCATCATCTTCATCGGCTCGGGCAAGATCTCCTACGGCAAGCTCTCGCAGGCCCTCGACTATGGGGCACTCACCATCCAGATCGCCGGCGACTTTGATGACGCGATGGCGCGGGTCAAAGAGGTGGCCGGTAAGCTCGGCATCTATCTCGTTAACTCAGTCAATCCGTTTCGCCTGGAAGGCCAGAAGACGATCATGTTCCGGGTGCTTGAGTCACTCGGCTGGGAGGTACCCGACTGGATCGTGGTGCCCGGCGGCAACCTCGGCAACTCCAGCTCCTTCGGCAAGGCCTTCGCCGAACTGCGGCACCTCGGGCTGATTGACCGGGTGCCGCGGCTGGCGGTGATCAATGCTGCCGGGGCCAACACGCTCTATGAGCTCTATCACAACCGCGGCCTCCGCTGGGAGGGTGGCCGGGCCGATCTGGCTCCTGCCTGTCACTACTACGACGAGCTCGACCGCGAGCAGAAGCGGGCCGACACGCTGGCCAGCGCCATCGAGATCAACCGGCCGGTCAACCTCAACAAGTGCCTGCGGGCCCTCGAGGTCTGCGACGGCGTCGTCCGCGAGGTCTCAGAGCAGGAGATCCTTGACGCCAAGGCTCAGGTGGGGGCCGGCGGCCTCGGCTGCGAGCCGGCGAGTGCTGCCAGCGTCGCCGGGGCCCGCAAGCTGGTCGCCGAAGGGGTGATCGGCCGGGACGACCGGGTGGTCTGCATCCTGACCGGCCATCAGCTGAAAGATCCCAACGCGACCGTCGCCTACCACACCACCGATCAGAAGCTGTTCAACGATGTGCTTGGCAGCCGCGGCGTCAGCCGGGCCAGCTTTGCCAACCGGGCCGTCAGCGTCGGCAACCGGTTCGACGAGATCGCTCAGGCAATCGAGCTCTACGGCTGAGGCCGCTCGGCCCAGCGGCATCGTCCCCGCTTCCTTTCCACGGAGAGAGTCTTTCCATGCCCGACCAGCGTTCCCTGCGTCTCGTTGTTCACGGTGCCGCCGGCAGGATGGGCCGACGGATTGTCGCCTGTGCCGCCGAAGAACCTGGCCGCTGGCAGCTGGTGGCGGCGATCGACCGGTTCAAGCAGGGGACCGACGCGGGTGAACTGGCCGGCAGCGGTCGCAGCGGGGTTTCCATCAGCGAGACCTGGGACACCGCCGCCGACGTGGTCATCGACTTTTCGCTGCCCGGCGCGGTGGCGGGTATCGCCGCGACGTGCGTGGATCGTGGGGTGCCGCTGGTGGTGGCGACCACCGGCCTTGATCATGCCGATGATGAGGCGATCGCCGTCGCCGCGAAGCGGGTTCCGGTGCTGATCTCGCCCAGCATGAGCCTGGCGGTCAACATCGCCATGGATCTGGTCGGCCGGGCAGGCCGGCTGCTGGCCGAGGTGGGTAGCCGGGCCGATGTCGAGATCATCGAATGCCACCATCATCACAAGGAGGATGCCCCCAGCGGGACCGCTTTGAAGTTTGGGCACATTGTTCGCGAGGCAATGGGCCAGACCCGCGAGGTCCACGGCCGGGAGGGCCGGCCGGGAGCGAGGCCTGCCGATGAGATCGGCTATCACGCCGTCCGATCGGGCGACAATCCGGGTGAGCACACGATTCTGTTTGGCCTCGAGGGTGAAAGCCTGTCGGTCAATGTGCGGGCGACCAATCGCGACTCCTACGCCCGCGGGGCGCTCGCGGCTGCTGCCTTTCTCGTCGGCAAGCCAGCCGGTCGGTACGGCATGGAAGACGTGCTGGGGATTGCCTGACCGCGCCGGTCACCGCATCCGCCGGAGGGCCCACCAGCCCAGCAGCAGCTGCACGAGGAGCGCTGCCAGCCCGGCCCGCGGATGTCCGCTGAGAAAATAGAGGCCGCCAAAGGCCAGGCCGGCGGCAGCCCCCGACAGCTTTGTGCCGATCTGCAGCAGGCCGAAGGTCACCCCTGCCCTGCCCTCGGGCGCCGCCTCGGCAACCGTGGCCCGAATCACGCTCTGCACCCCGCCCAGCACCAGGGCCAGCAGGACGGCCAGCCCGTAGAGCTGGGGCACAGACTGAATGAACCAGGCGACTACCACCACGCTGATCCAGCCGCCTAGGCAGAGCACCAGCGCTAGCCGGCGGCCGGCCGTCTCGGAAATCCAGCCGATCACCAGGGCCCCGGGTAGGGCGACCGCCTGCACGAGCAGCACCAGCCGGACCAACGCATCAGGGGCGAGTGAAAACTCTTCGAGTGCCACGCTGGAAAACTGTGCGATCGCGGTCTGGACGGCCCCCAGTATCAGCATGCTGCCAACGAGGACCGCCGCCAGCTGCTGGCTGGTGTCATCAGTCGGCCGCCGCAGCGAACGGGCGAAGGCCAGCAGCTCACCAGCGGCGGTTGCTGCGTGGCCGCCATCGCTTGCTTCCGGAAATCGGGCCAGTGCTGCCGGCAGGGTGAAGCCGAGCCACCAGAGGCCGGTGAAGGCAAAGGCCAGCCGCAGCCCTCCCGCGACTGTAAGACCGAGGCTGTCATGGGCGGTCACAATGCCCGTTGCAATGATGAGGGCGATTGCTCCACCGGCATAGCCGGCGGCGAAGCCCCAGGCCGAAAGCCGGTCGGCCAGCCGGCCTGTTGCGATCGATGCCAACAGGCTGCCAGTGAAGACGGCGGCCAGATCAAAGCCGACATTGCCGAAGATGACGCCGGCTAACACGGCCAGCCGGTAGCTCGGCGGGGCGACGGCCAACAGGCCCAGTGCGGCAGCACCGGTGACAACGCTTGTGACGAGAGCCGTCTTGTGCCGCCGGCGGCGATCGGCCCAGGCCGAGAAGCCGGGTGTGAGAATCGCCGATACCAGCATTGCCACCGCTAGGGTCCAGGGCCAGATCACGCCGGCGTCGAGCCCCCAGGGTCGGTCCGCAAAGGCGACCTTTTCGACGTAGGCCACGATCAGGGTAATCAAAACCGTCGAGAACCCGCTGGCTGCCCAGTCAAGCAGGACCCAGGCGGTGGTGGTTGAGCGGGAGGGGCGGGCGGTAGGTTGCATTGTGAGAGCGTAGTCGTCGGCGTGGCGATCAACATGAAAGCCCCGGCGGAAGCCGGGGGCTGATCGGATCGGCACGGTAGACTAATCGATTAGCGCGCAACCGCCCGGACACTCCCTCGCCTCTCCCCGAGTACTCCGCCCTTGCGGTATTTCGACTACAACGCGACCAGTCCGCTGCATCCGGCCGCCCGTGAGGCGTGGCTCGAGGCGGCCGATTGTTACTGGCACAACCCGTCAAGCCTGGCGGCGGCGGCGACGGCGGCCCGCGACACACTGGAGGATGCCCGCGAGCGGCTGGCCGATCTGCTCGGCTGCGTGGCCGGCCGGATCCTGTTTACGGGCTCGGCGACGGCGGCCAACAACGCTCTGGCCCGGCAGCTGGCCTCGGACTCAGCGGGCGTGGCGTTGATCTCACCACTTGAGCACCCCTGCGTGGCTGAGTCGTTTGCCGCCGCCCTGCCCGGCCGGGTTGTCGAGTTGTCTGTTGACGGTGCCGGCCGGGTCGATGCCGATGCGGCCGCGGCCCAGCTTGAAGCCACCTCAGATGCCGCGATTGTCTCGGTGCTGGCGGCGAGCAACGAGACTGGCGTGCTGCAGCCCTGGCAGGAGCTGCTTGCTGTCTGCCAGTCGCGACAGATTCCTTTTCACACCGATGCGGCCCAGTGGATTGGCCGGCTGCCGGCCGCTGACCTGGGGCAGTGCGACTTTGTGACCGGCAGTGGCCACAAGTTTGGTGGACCGAAGGGGGTCGGTTTTTTGATGGTGCCTGAAACCGCCAGCAGCTTTCACGGCGATCGCGGCGGCCCACAGCAGGAGGGCCGCTGGGCAGGTACCGAGAACCTCCCTGGCGTGCTGGCGCTGGTGGCGGCACTTGAGGCGGTGGCTTCGGCGAGTGAGCACTTCGCGCCAGCCGTCATCGAGCCCCGGCGGCAGGACCGTGACCGGGCTGAACAGCAACTTGTTGACGCGCTGCCTGAGTTGCTTGTGCTGGGCCGCGGGTCCGAACGGCTCTGGAATACCCTAGCCTGCATTGTTCCCGGCCACGATGGCCGCCGGCTGGTAGCCGCCTTGGAACGGCAGGGCATCATCGCTTCGACGGGATCGGCCTGCAGCAGTGGCAGTGAGGCCACCGCCCGGGCGGTGGCGGCGATCGGACCTGACCGCCTGGGGCTGGCTGCGGACCAGCCCTGGGGCATGCTGCGGCTGTCGGGCGGCTGGAGGACAACTGCTGCCGACTGGCAGGCTGCGGCAGCGGCAGTCGTTGCCGTGGTCAGCCGGCCAAGCCGCCCCCGGCAGGTCAGCCTTGCCGACTGACTGTCGTCGGGGGCCAGCCTGTGATTGGCCAGGGCCGCTCGCTGCTGGCGTGGTCAGCAGGGAGTGGCTGCAGGAACAGTCCTGTCCGTTCCTCCGGCGGCTCGGTCAGTGGCGACGTGATAATGCGGATCCTCGCTGATGTTCACCTCTACCAGGCTGCCGGCCCGGTCGAGCAACTGGCGACAGTCTTCGCTGAGATGGCGGAGGTGCAGACGCTTCCCGAGTTTCTGGTACTTCTCCGCCAGGGCGTTGATCGCCTCGAGGCCCGACTGATCGAAGACACGGCTGAAGTAGAAATCGATCACGACATCATCAGGATCGTCCTGGGGGGTGAACAGATCGCGAAACCGGGAGACGCTGCCGAAAAAGAGCACGCCATGCAGCTGATAGATGCGGCTACCGTGCTCGTTGGTCTGCACGTCGGCCAGCAGGTAGTTGCTCTTGTTCCAGGCGAACACGACCGCCGAGATTGCGATGCCGAGAATGACCGCTGTGGCGAGGTCGTGCATCAGGACGGTGTAGCCGGCCACCACGAGCATGACGAGCACCTCGGTGGCGGGAATCCGTCGCCAGGTCTGCAGGGTGGCCCACTCAAAGGTTCCGATCACCACCATGAACATGACGCCCACCAGGGCGGCCATGGGGATCGCCTCGATGTACGGAGCGAGAAACAGAATAAACAGCAGCAACGCGACTGCCGCAGTGATGCCGGAGAGCCGTCCGCGTCCCCCCGACTTCACGTTGATGAGTGACTGGCCGATCATCGCGCAGCCACCCATGCCGCCCAAGAGCCCGCAGGCCACGTTTGCCATTCCCTGCCCGATGCATTCGCGATTGCTCTGTCCCCGGGTTTCAGTCAGTTCATCCACCAGCGTGAGCGTCATCAGTGACTCAATCAGCCCCACGCCGGCGAGAATCAGGGAGTAGGGGAAGACGATCCAGAGGGTCGCAAGGCTTAGCGGAGGCAGTTGAAAGTCCCACCAGGCAGGCCGCGGCAGCCCGCCGGCGATTCCCACAGAATCGGCATCGACGGCGGCGATTGCGGCGGTGATTTCCGGTGGGCTCAGCGGGGCCACATCACCGGGCTGTTCCGGGACGGCCCTGAGGCCAGCCGGTATGCCAGCGGTGGCAGCGGTCAGAAAGGCGGCATTCTTCTCCTGCTGGGCGGTCTTCACGGCCAAGGCCCGCGTGCTGTCCAACAGCATGTCGCGGACGGTCAGGACGGTGTGGGAGCCGGCTGAGCCTGGGATGGTTTCAGGCGGCGGTGAGGTGGCATTGATTCCCACTGCCGCCAGCGTGACGACCAGGATCGCCACCAGCGTCGAGGGGACGGCCCGGGTGAATCGGGGGAGCAGGGCGATGATCACCATGGTCAGGCCTACCAGGCCGAGCATCGTCCAGAGTCGCGGCCCGGAGAGAAACTGCATCGTTCCACCGGCACCGAGCGTTTTGAAACTACCAAACTGGGCCAGCAGGATCACGACAGCCAGTCCGTTGACGAAGCCGAGCATCACCGGATGGGGCACGATCCGAATGAGCTTGCCCAGCCGGAGCATGCCGACAGCAATTTGCATGATGCCGCACAGCACGATCGCCACAAACAGATGGCCGAGTCCGTGGTCAGCAACGAGCGAGACGACCACCACGCCCATCGCTCCGGTTGCGCCGGAGATCATGCCGGGCCGGCCGCCGCAGGTCGCGGTGATCAGGCACATCAAAAATGCGGCATAGAGCCCGACCAGCGGGGGGACGCCCGCCAGAAAGGCGAACGCGACGGCCTCCGGGACGAGGGCTAGGGCAACGGTCAGCCCCGAGAGGATTTCTGACCGCGGCGAACCACTCAGTGTCGAACGAAGATCAAAGATGCGGGGGCCGAGCGGCCCGAAGGAAGGAAGTCGAATGGTGATGTCGGGCATGAAGAACCGGTGGGGTGGGAAAGCCGCAGGTGGCGGGTGTGCTGTGGAGGCCGTTCGGGGTGGTGGTCGGGCCATGCTTCAGGCGGCCGGTCATGCGTCCGCCCAGGGGATGGCGGCGGTCAGGCAGGCAGCACGAATGGGTGCGGCACCGGTTCCTGATTGCACGGTGCCGCCGACCAGGGGCGGAGGCCAACGCCCCGTCATGGGTGGGGCCAACTGGATCGCGAGCGGCACCAGACGATGCCTTTGAGTCAGAAAGGAGCCCGACCATCTCGCTGAGAATCTGCATGCTTGCCGACGCAGCAGATCATAGTTGGTTCGCTATCTGAATCAATGGCCCTGCCGGCGTCTGCCGAACCCGCAGCGGGCCGGCCGTGATGAGGGCACCGCTTGCCATGGTTATCGAGTCCGGTCCGCTGGGGGCTGTTGGACCGAGGTGATGGCCCGTTCGCAGGCGGCGACGGTAAAGCTGAGCGGGTAGAGGTCCTCGAAGTACCAGAGCCTGGCGAAATAGAGGCCGATCGGAGCGGTTGGAAACTCGGTGCCGCGATTGGTGGTATTGATCAGCCAGCCCAGGCCCCGAGCAACTGCCCCGCGGATGCGATTCGCAAGCTCCTGGTCGGCCAGCCTGGTGGCAGTGGCAAGGGCCTCGAGGGCCAGGGCCGTCTCTTCGATCGACGCCGGCAGACCGGCCGCCGGGCCGAAGCCGCCGTCGGCCGCCTGGGCAGCCAGCAGCCATTCCACGCCGCGGCGGTCGCCGGTGGCCAGCACCACCTTGGCGGTGCCGTAGGTCGGGTTGGCCTGCTCGGGGTGGGCCTCGTTGCCAAACCAGAGGGGCAGCCAGGAGCCGTCGGCCCGCTGGGTAGTGGCCAGGTAATGATGGGCCTTGTCGATGGCCCGGCGGTGCCGCTGGGCAGTGGCCGGCCAGACGGCCGCCGCCCGCAGGAGGTGGGCAGTGATGTCGGGGCAGGACGTGTCAAAAGGCAGCCGGCCCCAGCCTCGGCAGAAGGTCGGCAGGCCACCGTCGCGGTTGGCCAGCCCCGCCAGCCAGTCGAGGCCGGCGGCCGCGGCGACGCTGGCGGTCGGGTCATGTGCGCCGCTCCCGCCGGCCAGCGCGGCCAGGGCCAGCACCGCTCCGCTGGTGTCGTCGGCGTCGGGTACGCCGCCGGGCAGGTCGGTCCAGGCCCAGCCGCCGGGGGCGGCACCGGTGTAGGGATGGACCTGCCGCCACTGCTGGTCGAGGAGCCAGTCGCGAATCGTGGCCTGCTCGGCCCCAGAGAGATAGTCAGCCAGCCGGCCGCCGGCGGCCAGGGCGGCCACCGCGGTTGTCGTGTTCCAGGTGGCCAGGTTGGTGTCGATCGGCCACGACCCATCGGGCCGAACCGAAGCCGCCAGGAAGGCGAGGCCCGCCTTGGCCACCGGGTGATCGGCCAGCCCCATCGCCACTAGGCTCATCGTCACGAATGAGGTCAGCGGCGTCGCCTCCAGGAAGCCACCGCCGGCGGGCTGGATTGCCTTGAGGGTTTGGAGGGTGCGGGCTTTCGCCGCCCGCCGCAGCCAGCCGGCGGGGCCGACTGCTGGACGAAAGAAGTGTCGGACCTGACCGATCGCTATCAGCGCGGGCAAGGCGTAACTGACCACCTGCAGGTCGACCAGCCGAAACCACCGCTGCGGGAGGGCCGCCAGTTCAAAAGGCAGCTGCGGCACGACCTGCCAGGCAGCGGTGGTGCGCTGGTCGCCAAACCGATCGGCCAGCAGGATGTGCGTCAGGATCGGCACACTGAAGGTGCGGTCGCGGCCATAGGCGGCGGCGAGGGCGGCGGCAATCGCTTCGGCCGAGAGGCCGCCCGTCCAGTCGCAGATCCGCCCGGCGGCCCGGTCGATGGTGGTTGCCAGCCCCGGCTGGGCCAGCGGCTTTCCGGCGGCGACGGCGGCCAGGCTCGCCCAGGCCAGCAGGGTCGTCGACAGATTGCCCCGGCTGTCGGTGGTGTCGCCCCAGCTGCCGTCGGGCAGCTGCGTGGCGGCTAGCCAGTCGCAGCCCCGGCGGATCAGGCTGCCGTGTGGGGGCTGTGCGCCGGCAGCCGTTGCGGCGGCATCAGCCAGCCGGAGTGCGTTGATGGCCGTGGCGGTCGAGAGGGCACTTGACGACAGCCTGCCAGTCCAGTGGCCGGCGGCGGTGCGGGCGTCGAGCAGCCGTTCGACGCAGCGGGTGTGGGTGCTGCGAAAGGCTGTTGATGCCAGCAGGTCGGCAAGCCGTTCGCTGGGCTCAGGCATCGGTGCTCCCGCCGCAAGACTCCATTCAGCCGGCCGCTGCCTGGGAAGCCTTGCCTGAAGCCCCGGCAGCAGCCTTGGGGTCTTCAACCCGCACCAGCAGCAACTGCTCGACCTTGCCGCCGTCGCGGTGGACCAGCATCGTCGTCTGCTGCTGCGTCAGATTGGCCAGCCCCGCCTCGTAGACCGGGGTCTTTTTGCCGCCGATCGTCCAGCAGGCCCGCTGCGACTTTTTCTCGACGCTGCCGCTGACGTTCTGGGTCGAATCCGACACCGCGTCGTAGTAGGTGCCCCGGAGGTGCCCCTGCTGGTCGACCGCCAGATTCAGGAAGGTGCTGGGGTTGGTCTCGCCGTCGCGGGCCAGGGCAAAGACGCCCAGCGACCGCCACTCGGTTTTGTCCGAAAGCTCGCTGTCGTCGCCGCTGGCCGCGGCGATCGTCGCTGCCTGGTTGGCATACTCCTCGGCCGAGCCGACGTTCTCCCCCTGCACGGTCACGCCGTCGTCGGCGTAGACCACGTTGCTGCCGTAGTTGTAGGCCACCGGGGTCGCCCCGTAGCCGCCCCAACTGGCCAGGTCGGCCCAGGCGAGGCCCACCAGCAGGCCGGTCCCGACGCCCCAGCCGTAGCCGCCCCACCAGGCCCCCGGCCACCAGGGCCGGAAGTGGTTGCCATACCAGCCGGCACCGCCGTACCAGCCGCCGCGATAAAAGTTGCCGCGGATCGCCTCGCCCCGGGTGGCGAGTGCCGCCGCGGAATAGGGCCGGACGCCGCCGCGGCCGGCGACGTCCCGGGCCAGTGACCGGTTGGCTAACTGCCGGAAATCATCCCGCGACATCTGCCCCGGCCCGGCGAAGTGGCCCGGTCCGTCTGCCCGGCCGGGCGTGGCCTTCGCTGCTCCGGCCGGCTTGACGCCTCCGGCGGGGCGGCTGACCGGACCGCTGATTCCGCGGGGCATGCCGCCGCCAAAGCCACCCATCCGGCCGCTGCCGCCAAAGCCGCCCATGTGGCCGCCACCGCCACCATGGGCCAAGGTCGTCACCGGCAGCGACAGCTGCAGGCCGATGGCGGCCGCCGTCGCGAGAATTGCCAGCGCAGACAACCGATTACCGGACGAAGCTGCCATTGAAAGATGCTCCAAGAAGGTGGGGGGGCAGAAGGGGGAATCACGGGGGTTATTCTTGGCTGTCGACGCGGCGGAAATGCAGTGGTTCGGCGTCGGGCAGCCGCCGGCTGTCGACTGTCCGCTCGATTGAGTGCAGCGTGAAGGCATTGTCCCCGCCCGGCATGATCAATTGCACCCAGCTCGCCCGCCGGCCGCCACTGGCGGGGCTGGGGGTGCCGACGAGGGTCCGATTGAGCGTGATGCCGTCCGACTCGATCAGCCCAGTCGCGGTGGCCCCGCGGGAATCAAACACCCACGATCGCAGGGCGTGGGCGATGCGGTCGGCATGGATCAGTTCGATCGCTTCAAGCGTTGAGCCAGCGGCGGATGTCACGCTTATCCGGCCCAGGAGCGCATGGCCGCCGATCACCCTTTCAAAGCTCGCCCGCGAGGTGCTCCCGTCAGCCGACTGAGCCGTCCAGCTGCCCAGCAGCCAGTCGAGATCGGCGACCGCTGCGGCCGAGGCGGGCTCGACAAGCGACTCGGCCAGTTTCCAGGTTTTCCCTTCAAGCACCCGCAGGCTGGCGAACCTCGACACCACCGGCAGGGCACCAGCCGTTCGCCTGAAGGTCATGATGCCCTCGACGCGGGCGAGGGTTTCGGCCAGCGGCGTCACTGTGCCGACCTCGATGCCGATCCGGGCCTCGGGATACTGTTCCAGCCAGCCGCGAATCGACGCGACGATGTTCTCGCGACCGCTGACGCGGCTGCCCCCCTCGACCAGTTCGGCGTCGGCCGTCCACTGGGCTGCCAGTGCTTCGTAGTTGCGTTCGTTGAAGGCGGTCACATAGTCGGCCGACGCTGTGACAATCGCCGCAGCGGGTCCAGAATCCGCTGCTGGCAGACTGGAGGCGGCGAGCAGCAGCATTGCGGTTGAGGCTGGAAGCAGACCGCAGCAGAACCGTCCGGCCTTCGCGGAGAGTGATTGCGAAAACACTGAAGCATTCCCAGAGTGATGGGCCGTGCCGCCACCGGCGAACAGTGGTCGGCTCTATATTGGCGTATCGTACATCGTCGCGGGCAGCGGGGCGAGGTGGCTGGTGGCTGGTGCGCGAGGCCCGGGTTTTGCCTTTGGCAAGATTGCCTGGACGTTCAACAAGATGGATGCCAAGGGCACCGCGCAGGGCAAGGTCGCCGAGTCTTTTACGGTTGGCAGCTGAGCAGTCGCTCGCTGAGGTGGGCCCCGCCAGCGGCACGCCGCGGCTGGCTCCGGCCGGCGGTCAGACGCTGGCGTGGCCGAGGGCGAGCAGGCCGTAGAAGGTGTATTCGCTGTCGAGGTCGTCGTCGGCCCA
>Ga0209986_10000104_pt1 | contig 73883 bp, 68 predicted proteins | sample BlataG_FD_183168 | JGI IMG/M metagenome (GOLD analysis project Ga0209986, IMG submission 183168) | Deep subsurface microbial communities from Black Sea to uncover new lineages of life (NeLLi) - Black_00105 metaG (SPAdes) (version 2) | ecosystem: Environmental > Aquatic > Marine > Oceanic >... | reverse complement strand
GAGAGATAAGGGAGAGCTAATATCGTGATCGTGGAAAGATCGGCGAAGTGAGCCATAGACTCTACCTCCCAATTGACGAATGGGTCCCAACCCCCTTATCCCCGATCCCTAATCCCTGATCCCTAATATAAGGTTTCTGTGAGCTATAATTTACCCATGCCCTCCCATCTCTACCTCTCACCACATCTTGACGACGCCGTGCTGTCTTGCGGAGGGTTGATCGCGCAGCAGACGGCCGCTGGTGAACCAGTATCTGTGCTCACCGTTTGCGCCGGGGACGCGCCGCCTGGTCCCTTATCTTCCTTCGCCCACGAGTTGCACGCACGTTGGGGCGAAACCGAAGCTCCTATTGCTTCCCGTCGAGCGGAGGATCGGGTGGCTTGTGGTCGGTTGGATGCTTCAGTTATCCACTTCGATATCCCTGACGCTATCTATCGTCGTGGGAATGGAGGGGAGGTGCTTTACCCTTCTGAACGAGCGGTCTTTAGCCTGATTAATCCGCAGGAGGCAGACTTGGAGCTAAGGTTGGCACACTTGCTCAAGGAAGCTTGTCCAACTGCAACCAGGCTCTACTGCCCGCTGGTGATAGGTGGCCATGTCGATCACCGTCTAACTCGTCGAGCTGCCGAAGGTCTCGGTCGGCAGCTTTGGTATTACCAGGACCTGCCATATGCCGCGCGAGGAGGGCGCATCCCACCTGATCTAGGGTTGCCCAATGGGATCAAAGCCACATGGCCGTTGTCGTCGGGGGAGATAGACGCCTGGGCTGCAGCTACTGCGACGTATCGCTCGCAACTCTCCACATTTTGGTCTGATGTGGCGGCGCTTCACCGGGAGCTGCGCGACTTCCATGACGCTGGAGGCGGCATCCGGATACTTGCGCCGGAGGGGATTGATCTCCTCTAGCAGGGATGATGGGTATCCTGCCTTAAACATCACGATTATCTTTAAAAGATCTCCTCCAATTTTTGCGGAAAGTTTACATAATATACAAGTTCTTTTTTTTAAATCCAATCCAAATTCACTTAATCTGACATCATGTCATGTCCGAGGCGCTTTACGCCGAGGAATCTCTAATGATGTAACTTCGTAACTACGCACCCTCCCGCAGGTTTAGATGTTGTTTTGACATAGAATCGCGTCTCGACTGGATAATCACACCAAAAAATGCTCTCAGTCATAACCTGCGGGAGGGTAGGCTTAGTGGTCACGCAACTTCTTAAAAGAACCACCTATGGGATTCCTCGCTGCGCTCGGAATGACATTAATGACGAGTAAGAAAGTGGTTTCTTCGAAGGTGGGTTTCGGCGCGAATTCAGCCTCCGCGCATTGGCTGGGCTTTCTATGTTAAATTCAGCACCAGGTAACCCATTCTAGGATGTTCAAGGCCATTATAAAAAGTGGAGAGATCAGTTACCCACTCTTTTAGGAGGAGATCCTCTTTAAATTGATATATACTACTAACTTTAAAGTCCACTGGACATGGGGGGAAAGGTATGCTATCATCCAGCCGTGAAAAAGCACTCGGGCTGAGAGCAATCTCTCAGTTCTTTCTTTTATCTTGATAGGACCAATAATCTATATACAGCAAGCAGACACGTGGCTAGAGAGGATGATGGGGAACCAAGGGGTTTATCTCACCGCCAACGGCCTGAAAAAGCTCGAAAACGAACTCGAGCATCTGCGTACGGTCCGGCGACACGAGGTCGCCCAGCGACTACGTGAAGCGATGCAAGGCGGTGAGTTAATCGACAATGCTGAGTACGAGGCTGCCAAGAACGAACAGGCTTTCATTGAGGGCCGCATCCTTGAACTCGAATATATAGTTTCTCAGGCCCAACTGATAGAGACCGGAAAAGCGACCGATGTGGTCTGTATTGGGAGCACGGTGGTCGTTAAGCAGGACGACAAAAAGCGGGAGACGTTTAATATCGTCGGGGCAATTGAAGCTAACCCAAAAGAAGGACTAATCTCCAATGAATCACCACTTGGTCAGGCACTGCTCGATCACAAGGTGGGTGATGAGGTGGAGGTCATAGCTCCAGCAGGCGTGCTTCGTTTCCGCATCGTCAAGATTAAGTGACATTGGGGACCCAAAGGGCGCCCCGCGCAAGTTATGCCGCGCGGGGCGCTTTTCGTGTACACTTGCCGTGGGTGAAAGCTCCGTTTTGCGCGGGGTTGGAGAAAGAGGCTCTTATAGCGGTTTCATCACTATGTGTAGCGCGATCCACAGGGATCCCCGGTAGGAGGAGTCAAACCTGACATGTGGGCTGGAAGGATCACGTTGGTTTGTTCTTAAAGCCTGGTGAAGCCTCCTCAAGGGGTACCCCAGATGGTCGCAAATTACGTACTCCAAAGGATGTCGAAAGTGATGATTGAACTAACTGAACTTGAGCTTGTGCGTCTGGAAAAGCTAAACCGTTTGCGAGAAGAGGGATTAGAACCGTTCCCTCGCCGAGCAAATCGCAGCCATACGACCCAGGAGGCAACCCTGGCTTGTGAGGCAGGGGCCGAAGGTGAGCCGGTGGAGGCGACGGTGGTCGGACGGTTGCGTTCCATCAGGAAAATGGGGAAGACTATCTTCACCCACATCGAGGACGGGTTTGGCCGCTTGCAGCTCTATCTACGACTTGACGACCTCGGCGATGAGCGGATGGCCCTTTTCAATGAGAACTTCGACCTGGGCGATTTCGTACAGGCTCAAGGTACGATGTTCCGCACCCGCACCGGCGAGGTCACCTTGCATGTAGCTGACATTCTCATGCTCGCTAAAGCGCTCACCCCGCTGCCTTCATCTAAGGAGGATATCGTTGACGAGCTGCGGGTTGTCTACAGTGCCTTTGCCGATCCGGAAGCGCGTTACCGCCAGCGGTATGCCGACCTGGCGGTCAACCCGGAAGTGCGCGACATCTTTCGTACTCGTACCAAAATCGTGCGTGCTTTGCAGCGTTTCTTGGATGATCGAGGTTTCATTGAGGTCGAGACGCCCATCCTGCAGCCTATCTACGGCGGCGCGGCTGCCCGACCCTTCACCACTCATCACCACCAACTTCACCAGGACCTTTTCCTTCGCATCTCTTTCGAGCTCTACCTCAAGCGACTCCTAGTCGGCGGGTTTGAGCGGGTCTATGAGATCGGGCGCGACTTCCGCAATGAAGGCGTCTCATCCAAGCACAACCCCGAATTTACTATGCTCGAGTTCTACATTGCTTACGCTGACTACCGGGATGTGATGACGCTAACCGAGCAAATGGTGGCATACGTCGCTGACCAGGTGCTAGGCTCGACCACGATTCAATACAACGGGCACACAATTGACCTATCACCGCCCTGGACACGTCTTAGGTTGAGGGAGGCATTGGTCGACAAGACTAAGATTGATATTAATAAACACCCCACAGCTGACTCCCTGTGGGGAGAGATGGTCACTCGAGGTCATGAACTATCGGAGCGGTCTACCCGTGGGAAGTTAATCGAGTCACTTCTGGCTCACTACCTCGAACCGGATCTCATTCAGCCGACTTTCATCTACGACTACCCGCGTGATATCTCCCCCCTTGCTAAGAGTGTACCGGGCGACCCAAACACGGTTGAGCGCTTCGAGGTGTTCGTGGGGGGTATGGAGTTGTGCAACGCCTTCACCGAGCTCAACGACCCCCTTGATCAGGAGCAAAGGTTCCAAGAAATGGGGCGCGATTATGCGGTGGATGACCAGGAGCGCCATCCGATGGATGAGGACTACTTGCGGGCCATTTTATATGGCATGCCGCCGAATGGGGGTTTTGGCATGGGGGTTGATCGGTTGACAATGCTGCTTACTGATAAGGCTTCGATTCGGGAGGTGATCCTCTTTCCACATCTGAGGAGCAAGGAGTAAGGATTAGGGATCAGGGATTGGGGATTGGGTATCATCAGCAGGTCGTACGATCTAGTCCACGCAGCAAGCCCTAAAGACACACCAAACCACAGTGTGGCAAATCAATCTGGCGATTAGGCGCCGGTGTAGTTGAGTCGTATCATTAGGGTTATCGAAGTAGGCATAGACCGCAGATTACCAACACCATCAAAGCTACCAACCCGATTGCAGCTTGGGCGACGGTTTTTGGTTCCATTCCAGGCATGACTACCCGGCCATCACCGTAGTCTTTAAAGTGTTTGCCCCAGGGATTTTCTAATGCTGCTTTGACCCGCTTGCGCCCGATGAATGGGTACCAAAATACATTGTGGTAGAAGTTACTGGCGAAAAACGACCAAGGCACCAGAGGGCTTTGGAGCAGAACTTTTTCAAACGGCTTGAGCGGACCGTGATAGATCGCCTTCTGGCCTCGGCTGGCGAAGGTGTCAGTCATCTGGAAACCCCACGGCTCTTCCTGCTCGATATCGTAGCCTACAATTTTGATCTGGCTCGGGTCTCCTACTCCAAGATCCATCTCATGCGCCAGGCGGATGAACCGCAGTCCCATGGGGTCGAAGCCTTGTAGCTTTGCCGAGACGGCGTCGATCGCTACCTGGTCAGAAGAAGCCAGCAGGATATCCTTCTGGTGCCAACGCATAGCGCGTGGACCGGGTCCGTCACCAGCAAAGGTACCGTCCATGACGGCGAACAAACCGGGGTGGATCTCGTGCTGGATCGTCAGCAAATCGACCAGAGTGTCGTGGATCACCGCGTGGGTCCAATGCCGGTTGCGATGGAGTAGTCCGCCGAAAGCGTTTTTCATGGCGCCAGTGATAGTGGTAAAGACGTGGGTCTTTACCGTCGGTAGATGGATTATGTTCAGACCAACCAGGTCCTTGGGGATAAAGATGCCCTTGGGGTAGACCTCATCAAGCACAAGCAAAGGTCGCTTGGGCTTGTACTCAAACCACTCGAAATCTTCCTCATAAAGATAGATACAGGGGATGTCGTACTTATCGGTTACGAAGCGGTGTTTGTTGTTGAACTCGCCTACGCGGGTATCGACAACAACCGTGTCATTATGCACCCCCACCAGGTCGTCATAACCAGCCGCTTGGAGGGTGCGAATCACGCCTTCGATCTGCCAGGGGGTTGACGAGCATGCAGGATACCAGGTCTGCCAGGAGATGTTGATCTTCAGGCCGGTCCTTACCCCTTTTGGCAGGGCAGTCTCAAAATTCGCTAGCCGCATCACCTGCTGGATGTCCTCCAGGATGGTATCTGGCGTGGTCTTGAGGACAGCTACAGTACCTTTACCGGGAAAATCAATCATGCATCTCTCCTTCGGGGTGATGCTATTCTAGTCCATTCTTGGGAGAGCCGATAGCTCTGGGTGTCTTCAACGACCAATGGGGGATGTTTCAGGGAATCGGGATCATGAATATCAAGAAGCTCGAGTTGGACAATCCCTTTTCTAAAATTGAGTCAAAAGGTTGGCCTTACCCATGCAGATAAGCTCTTGCTGATGACCGGGATCAAATTTGACTGATCTATCAGTAGGAGGCATCAATGGCCTACCGCGTAGAGGTTCGAGCATGCTACAATACTCATAGATGGAACCTGATGTGATCGACTCGTTAGACACACAACTGTCGCATGAAGGTGATGCATTGCAACAGCATATATCAACCCGCGGCAAGTGGAGTGATGATACGTTTGGCCACTTGAGCGGTGGATCGCTACCTATGAGCCCCGTCAGCCAGAAAGCGGTACGCGAGACCAGGCGCCAGGTTTGGGCGCAAATCTATCTGCCCTTGGGGATGGGGGTGATGATCCTTGCCGCATTGGTGTTTTGGGTTTGGCAGGCGGAGTTTGGTGCGGTCACTGTCTGGGCGGATGTAGCCCTTGTGCTGATCTTGATCCCGTTGTTCGTGCTCGGGTTGACTGCGCTCATCGTGTTGGTCGGTTTGACGTATGGCGTTTTCTGGTTAATCGGTTGGCTGCCGGACCCGCTCCATAGGTTACAATCGACCATTGCCCGTGTGGAGAGGGGGACGCACAAGGGAGCTGACGGTGTGGTCAGACCGATGCTTGTGGTTCAGGCAGTCATTGCGACGCTGAAAGCTGCAGGGGGTATCATTGTTTCGATTTTTCGTTCCTATTGAGGATGGATATAATGGATGAAGAAGGGAACTGGAAGGCAACTACGCTGCTTCTAGGTGCCATAATCGGCGCCTTGACCGGGTTGGGGGCTGCCTACCTCTTGATCAAGCGCGCCGAGAGCCGGGGTGAGCAGCCAAAGTTAGGCGCTGGCGAGGGTGTCAAGCTCGGGTTATGGGTGCTTGGTCTGCTGAAACGGGTGGGTGAACTAGGGGAGGGGGGAAGCTAACCCAACGATCTGGCTGCAACTTCGCATTCTGGAATAGATCTAGACGCTTAGCAGAGCGCGTCGTGTCCTATTGTTTGCGAGCGATCGATGCGAGTGTAGATCAGTTGTAGGCAAGTATATTCGGCTTGAGCATTCTGACGGACAACTGACGGAAGCTCGGTGCTTGATAAACGGTCTGTCTCTTGACAGACCGTTGTTTTACAGTTAAAATACGAACGAACGTTCGTTCTTTCAGGGGTTTTACAAAATGACCGATGAGAACATGACCAAAGGGGAGCGCACTCGTTCTGGGATTATCCAGACCGCCCATCAACTGTTCATCGAACAAGGATACCATGGCACCTCCATGCGACAAGTTGCCGCCGACGCCGGGATTTCCCTAGGTGGTATCTATAACCACTTTGTGAGTAAAGAGGAAATCTTCATGGCCGTTTTGGAGGCCTATCACCCCTACCACGAAATGCTACCAATCATAAAAAATGCCCAAGGGGAATCTATTGAAGCATTCGTGCACAATGCCGCTTCGGGTATGATCGCCGCCTTGGATAAGCGTCCGGACTTTCTTAACTTGATGTTTATTGAGATCGTTGAGTTCGGTAGTCGGCACATCCCCCAAATATTTACGAAATACTTTCCACTAGTCATGGGCATCGTGCAACGGTTTGCTGAAAAGCAGGGCAACCTACGGCCTATCCCGTTGCCAATAATTATCCGAATCTTTATCGGCCTGTTTTTGTCCTACTATATGACCGAGTACATCTTGGGCGAACAGCTTCCAGCCAATCTGCAGCAAGGAGCTCTTCAGTACTCTGTGGATATCTTCCTGCACGGCGTTGTGTCGGGGGAATAACCGTGGTGTTGCTAAACCTGTTCCACCTCGCTCTAGGATTAATCCTTTTACTCGCTTTACTCTACATGGTTGTGAGAATCGTGCGCCATTTACCCACTCATCTTTGAAAAGGATCAGACTTAACGGAGTGAAGATGATCAACAACCGCCTGCTTTCCATCATCCGCAAAGAGTTCATTCAAATCTGGCGCGATCCGCGTACTCTGGTATTGGTTTTCGCCATTCCGGTCATGCAGTTGCTTCTGATGGGATACTCGGCGACCACCGATATACGCAATGTCCCCCTGGTGGTTTTTGATCAGGATCGTGGCTCGGCGGCCAGGGAACTATTAGATGCTTATCGTGCGGCTGATTACTTCCTCATAGCCTACGATGTGGACTCTGAGGATGAATTACGCGCGCTGGTAGATAGTGGTGATGCCAAAGCCGGATTGATCATCCCCCCAGATTACAGCGTTCTTATAAAAGGGGAAGGCTCGGCGCAGATAGCATTTGTATTGGATGGTAGCGACCCTACTGTAGCTTCAACTTCTCTATCCGCAGCACAATTCATCGCCCATGAGCATGCTACCAAGTTGATGTCCAACCGGTTATCGCGCCTTGGTCAACCCGCCTCGGTCGAAATGCCTTTAGAAGTGCGTACCCAGGTCTGGTACAACCCCGACATGATCAGCGCTTACTTCATGGTGCCGGGGGTAATTGCCACGATTCTCTACACTTTAACTTCTATCCTTACAGCCACTGCGGTCGTGCGTGAGCGCGAACGGGGCACTATTGAACAGTTGATCGTCACGCCGATCCGGTCCTGGGAATTAATGGTCGGTAAAATGCTCCCATATGTGCTCCTGGCCTTTATGAACACCCTGGAAGTGTTAGCCCTTGGCTCGTGGCTATTCAATGTCCCCATCCGGGGGGAATTGGGCATGATCCTGTTGCTTTCGGGTCTGTTTCTCCTCTCGGGTTTAGGTATCGGCCTGCTGGCTTCAACCATCGCCAATACCCAACAAGAAGCGATGCTTATAGTGTGGATGACGCTTTTACCAAGCATCTTTCTATCTGGGTTCTTGTTTCCCCTGCAATCCATACCTAAGGTGTTGCAGCTAATCTCGTACGTGATCCCGCTGCGATACTACCTGGTGATCATTCGCTCCTTGCTAATCAAGGGTGTTGAGGCGAGTGCACTTCAGGATGAGATTTTGGCGTTAGCACTTTTTGGATTAGGGATCATGTCTTTAGCCGCGATACGTTTTCGGAAGCGGCTCGATTAGAAAATCGCCCAGGTATCTGGAACGTTTGGAGGTAAAAATGCAATCCCATCTAATACGAAGGGCATTTCCAGTCTTTGCGATTCTGGTATTGGTGGTTGTCGTCGTTGTCTACTTGAACGGGATCTCTGAGTCTGAAAATGGACCGCTACTGGCTTCGGGCACGGTGGAGGCGGCTGAAGTTATCGTTGCCTCTGAGGTAGCCGGGCGGGCCGTAGAAGTCTTGGCGACGGAAGGCGACTATGTTCGTGAGGGTGATCCGTTAATATATCTCGATGATGAATTATTGCAGGCGCAGCGGGAGCAGGTGCTTGCCGCGATCGAGGCGGCTGAAGCAGCTTTACACACTGCGCTTGCCAACCTGGAAGCCACCCAAATTCAGGCTGAGTTGACCCGCCAGGCGGTATGGTTGGAGGATTTGCCCACCCGCGTCGAGGCTTGGAAGGTGTCGAGCCCGCACGAATTTTCTCTGCCGGTTTGGTATTTTGGAAGGGGGGAAGAGATCGCCGCGGCTGAGGCCGAGTTAGCCGCAGCTGGTGAAGCGTTGGAGGTCGAAAGAGCCAACCTGGAGGGAGTGCGCCAGGATTCAACCCATGCCGATCTTGTGCAGGCGGAAGCCCGGCTGGCGGATGCCCGAGCTGCGTTCCTGGTAGCAGAAGAGGTGTATGACCGCGCCCGTCGTGCGCGTGAGGATCAGGAATTGGAGGACTTCGCCGAAGACCTTTTCGAAGCCGCAGAGGACGAGCTGGAGGCAGCGCAGTCGGATTACGAGCAGCTGCTCTCGGAGGGGGCTGCCGAGGAGGTATTAGAGGCCCGGGCGCGCTTAGCCGTGGTCCGGGCGCGCTCCGACATTGCATTGGATCGCTTGATCCAGATGCAAACCGGCGACTACTCGCTGCGAATCCGGGCTGCAGAGGCGGCGTTGGAGCAGGCGCAGGCGGTTGTCGCTCAGGCTGAAGCCGCGCTGTCCCAGGCGCGAGCTGAGTTAGTGGTTATCGACCTACAAATATCGAAGCTCGTCCTATACGCTCCAATCTCCGGCGTCGTTACCACGCGTAACATAGAGACTGGCGAGATTGTGTGGCCGGGAGCTGCGGCGATGACGATATACCAGCTAGATACCTTGACGATCACAGTTTATGTCCCAGAGGATCGCTATGGGGAGATTGATATAGGTGAGGATGCTGTGGTGAGGGTCGATTCATTTCCTGGAGAAACCTTTTTCGCAACTGTGGTTCGTATCGCGGATAAGGCAGAATATACTCCGCGCAACGTGCAGACTGAAGAGGGCCGCCGCACAACGGTATTCGCGGTTGAACTATCGGTTGCTGACCCAGCCGGCAAGCTCAAACCGGGAATGCCAGCGGATGTGGAATTTGGAGGGTAGGGATTTGAACTTTGATTGCGGGCTAAATTCCACACGTACGTTGACCATGTCATGAGAGGCGGTATGGAAACCCTAATTGAAGCGGGTAACCTTCGTAAAACCTTTGGCGACGATGTGGCCGTAGATGGTCTTTCGCTCTCAGTGAGTGAGGGCGAGATTTTCGCGCTTGTGGGACCGGATGGCGCTGGAAAGACGACCGCCATACGATTGCTCTGTGGTGCGCTGCTCGCCGACGAGGGTCAGGTGTTCTTGGCAGGATTCGACCTGCACAAGCAGACCGAACAGGCAAGGGCTCAAATTGGATACTTGCCCCAGCGCTTCAGCCTTTATGGTGAACTAACGGTGGTTGAAAACCTACGTTTCTTCGCCGAGGTGCGGGGACTACCGGGTAAGGATTGGCTACCGCGATCACGGGAGATCTTAGAATTCGTAGGCCTGGAGGAATTTGCCAATCGTCGGGCAGATAAGCTTTCAGGGGGAATGAAGCAGAAGCTAGGATTAGCGGCGGCTTTAGTTCACCGTCCGCAAATCCTACTGCTTGATGAGCCGACCGTCGGTGTAGATCCGGCAACACGGCAGGCGTTCTGGCGATTAATAATCAGTTTGTTGGTGCAGGGAGTGGCGGTTTTAATCAGCACTCCTTACATGGATGAAGCCTCGCGATGCAGTCGGGTAGGTTTCATGTATGGTGGGCGTTTATTAGTTGAGGGTCCGCCGGGTGAGATTGTCCGCCGCCTGGAAGGTCGTGTGGTTGAACTGGTTGGCGGGCCAAGGCGGTTGGTCGAGAGTCTAGCCCGTTCGGATCCCCAAGTAGAGGATGTCCAAATGTTTGGAGATCGAATGCATCTGCGTGTAATTGCTGGCTCTTCGAGGCGCGTAATCAACCGGCTAAAAGCCTCTCTGCAAAAGGAAGGGGTTGTGATCGATCGATTGAAACCGGTAGCCCCTGGGCTGGAGGATGTCTTCATCGAACTTCTGGAGATTGTTGAATGAATTGTGTACCTCCGTTACAGGGCGCCGAGCATGACACCTCATGGCCTCATTCTGAACATGGGTTGCGGACAGCTTTAATATTCCTCTTTATATACGGTGTTGGTCTGTGGTCGCGAGGGATCGAAATCCGGACGGTTGAGCTCGATCTCAACCATCTGCCACTGATAGCGAGGGATATCGATGTCTGAGATCGTCGTGCAGACTAATGAGTTGACCAAGCGTTTTGGTGACTTCACTGCAGTAGACCGGGTGTCGTTTGAAGTGCAGGCGGGAGAGGTGATGGGCTACCTGGGCCCAAATGGTTCGGGAAAAACCACAACCATCCGCATGCTATTGGGTATGCTCCTTCCCAGCGGAGGAAGTGCGAGCGTATTGGGATTTGACTCGACCCGACAAGCAGAGGACATCCGTGCCCGTGTGGGATACATGTCGCAGAAATTTGCCCTGTATAATGAACTGACGGTCAGGGAAAATCTGACGTTCTACGCCGGTGTATATGGGATTCGGAGTTCCGATCGTCTTCGGGATGTGATCGAACTTGTGGGTTTGACGGGCTTGGAGGACGAACGAGCGGGGGATTTGCCTATCGGCTGGCGTCAACGATTGGCGTTGGCGACGGCCATTGTCCACCGGCCAATGCTTCTCTTCCTCGATGAACCGACGAGCGGGGTCGATCCAATTGCCCGGCGAGCTTTTTGGGACATGATCTACTATCTGGCGGATGAAGGTGTGACGGCATTAGTCACCACGCATTACATGGATGAAGCCGAGTACTGCACGCGTGTGGGGATAATGCGGCGTGGGCGCTTGTTATCAGTAGGTACTCCCTCCGAATTAAAACAGCGGGCCGTACCCGCTAAAGCGTGGGATGTGCACGCTGAGCCGTTGTTGGATGCCCTTGATGTTCTGGAACGGATCCCGGATGTCGTTCGCGCCGGCCTGGCGGGTGACCATCTTAGAGCGATCACCAACATAGGGGTTAAGGCCAGCCATCTAAGGAGAGCATTGATTGGTGAGGGCTTGAAGATGGTTAAGGTCACCCGTGTTGAACCTTCCCTGGAAGATGTATTCCTGGCATTGGCTGGGGAGTGAGGTTGGAAGGGGGATGACTCTCAATCGAATCTCCAAGCATGCATCGAACAGAACAGGTAGTCTTTTTGAATAATCGAGCGTTTCCCGTGAAGTGTTGAGCGTGGGATAATGATCCCAGAATGGTGACCCAAAGGGTATACTTCAACCACTCCATCATACTCTTAGCTCTAGGCTTGAGCGTCATGTTCCTTGGCGCGTGCTCCCCGCTAACTGGGTTAAGCACCCTTCTGATCTCCACCTCTTCACCCGAGATATCCATTGATGAAACACCCAGCCCGACCGCTTTCCAGCCCATCCAGGCCACTGCAACGCCCGATCGGGTGACGGTTTGGATCTCACCAGCGATCCCCACCGCTCTGCGCGAACCACTCGAGCTTCTCAACCAAGGGGGTGGGGATTATTTCGAGCTTGTCGAAGATCAAGTACAGGCGCGAGTTCGCGTCGAGCCTGACGCTGACCTGTCAATGGCGGGGTGGGTATACGCCTTTGTAGCTCCATTCCCCACCGTACAAGATCAGGGTAGCCTGGATGGACTTCGCCAGGTATGGACTGGTGGAAGTGCCGGGACGGTAAGGGTGTATGCCTCGGCTTCGACCACTGCCGCCATGGTGGGGATTCTGGGTTCGCCAGCGGAGGGTGGGCTCAATGTCGTACCGAAGAACGACCTACTTGAGATCGCGTGGACAACTCGCCCTGCCTTCGCCCTTATCCCCTTTGAAGACATCGAGCCCCGCTGGAAAGTGCTTGAACTGGACGGGCATTCACCGATCCACAAAGACTTCGATCTCTTATCGTATCCTCTTGTGGTCCAGTATGGCCTGAGCGGTGATCCTTCGGATGTTGCTTTTTTACGTGATGTTCTCGATTGGCCTTCGACCAATATGGATCCTGACCGTATAACCGTGCTGGTGATGACCGGCACTACCGCCCTTACCCGTTCTACAGCTTGGAAGATGAACATCCACGGGGTGACTTATCCGGGCGAGAAAATTGGGCATTGGTTGTGGGAGGCCGACTTAGCGCATGTCAGCCACGAGGTGTCCTTCACTGAATCGTGCCCGCCTCCCGATCCCTTCCAAACTAGTTTGATATTCTGTAGCGACCCTCGTCATTTGGCATTGCTGGAGGATATTGGTGTGGACTTGGTCGAACTAACTGGCAATCACGTCATGGACTATGGGCAGGAGGCTTTTCTTGATTCACTTGAGCAATATCGCCAGCGCGGCTGGTTGACGTTCGGTGGTGGTGGGGACTTGGAGGATGCATTGCAGGCGGCTCTGGTAGAGCACAACGGAAATCGATTGGCTTTCCTGGGTTGCAACGCAGCCGGTCCCTCAGGCGCTTGGGCGACCTTAACCTCACCCGGAGCGGCGCCATGCAATACCGATCGGCTTTATCCTGAGGTTGAACATCTTCGAGCTGAGGGCTACCAGCCGATCTTTACATTCCAATGGGCGGAAGGGTCGATTATATTGCCAGCCCAGATGGCAGCTTTTCGAGAAGTGATCGATGCCGGGGCGGTGATTGTGAGTGGGAGTCAGGCTCACCTGCCCCTGGGTATGGAGTTCTATGGCGACGGGTTCATCCACTACGGTTTAGGAAATCTCTTCTTTGACCAGATGCAGTCGTTAGAGCTACGGCAGGAATTGATTGATCGTCATGTGTTCTATGATGGTCGGTATATCAACACCGAATTGCTAACTGCCATACTGGAAGACTACTCTCAGCCGAGACCGATGACGCCTGATGAGCGGGCAGATTTCCTGAGTGATATCTTCACCGACAGTGGGTGGTAGGGGGAAGGTGTAAGCAACAGCTTGCTGCTACATGTCCACTCAACCATCTTGCGACCCTAAATAGTCAGAAGTTACGCAATTGAGGTGCCCGGCACTTAAAACATTCCTTTTGAAAGCTGAAATCATTGCTTTCGACACATTCTTGATGCCTTGATACTCTCATTTGCAAGTGCCGGGCACCTTTTGACCCTGAAATGCGTAAGTCCTTATAGTATTAATAGTGTCTAGGAGAGGGGAATCACGCTTCGAGTCCAGCCCGTTCCTTGAGAGCAGCGTGCAGTCGTGCCTCGGCGGCCTGCGCCTGGGTCTCCAAACCAGCCAGCTCCTGCAACCATTCGCCGGCAGCTTCCCGGTTGGAGACATTGCTGGCGTTGATTCTCACGTTTAAGCCCGCTACCTTCAGTGCAGCCCGGGCTATTGCCCCGGCGGAGCCGGCGTCAGTGACAGCATTCACATTCCCGATTTCGGCAACTTCTGAAGCCAGCTTTAAGGCAGCAACCGCTTGGCGTGCAATTTGAAGTGGGACGGGCGCGGCTCTATGGGTGGCGCGCTCGATTGCTTCGGTCCGCGCTGTTTTCTCTGGCTTGGATCCTTTGGGCATGCAGTGGGCAACGATCACGGCGTTGAAAGCCTGAGCGTCGAGGGACGCTGCTCCCTCAAGCGAAACCCGCAGATCGTCAGCTTGACTGGCGATCTGCGACATTCGGTTCTGGACCTCCTCGTACTTCTTTTTACCGAGGGTTAATCTAGCGACCATAGCCACCAACGCCGCTGCCATTGCCCCTGCATGAGCTGCAGCTGCCCCACCGCCAGGCGTCGGTGTACCCGCTGCTAATTGCTCGAGGAATGAGGGCTTATCCATAATTGCGTTGTATAGTCGGGTTTCTAGCACCTGGTCTGACTCGAATTGGTCCAGTTGAAGATACCACTGTGCTGTATCCGCCAGCGCTGACTGTGGAATCAAACCCACCAACTCGGAGTGGTGAATGGTGACGCCGTATATTGCGGCTTCGCCGCGGATAGCCTCAACCACGCGGAAAACCGGTGTTTGAGTGAAGTCGGTAAGGTTCATCGAGACCTGGGCTCGATCTTCGACAAGCATGCCCAGGGCTTTGACGTAACGCAGTCCGCCTGACGATTGGCGGATAGCCCGGGCGATCTTCTTGGCGATAGAGACATCATCGGTAGTGAGGTAAACATTGAATGCGATCAGGGGATGGCGAGCGCCGATCACGGTCGCCCCAGCCGTCCCTAAACAATTCGGACCATAATCAGGAGCCCGATCAGGGTCGACTCCGATCGTTTCTTTAAGCCCCTCGTACTCGCCACGACGGATGTCTTCCAGATTAACCCGGTCGGGGCGTGTTGCAGCTTTCTCATATAGGTAGACCGGAATCCCCAGTTCGTCACCGACGCGTTCTCCGAGGGCATGGGCTATCGCGACGCATTCGGCCATCGTCACGCCGGAGATGGGTACGAATGGAACTACATCGGTCGCACCAATGCGCGGGTGCTCACCCTGGTGATGGTCCAGATCGATCAACTCGGCTGCTACTTCGATGGAGGAGAAAGCGGCCTGAGCGACCGCCTCCGGTGGGCCAGCAAAGGTGACGACCGAGCGGTTATGATCGGCATCGATGTGACGATCTAGCAGTAAGATGCCGGGCGCCTCAACGATCGCGGTTTCGATAGCATCGATCACCTCTGGGTGGCGTCCTTCAGAAAAGTTTGGAATACACTCGATGATTCTTTGTGCCATGGTGTCCTCATAATTTAATTATCGGGAGTCAAATTATAGCCTTGTAACTCATCTAAGTCTCACTGGAGCAAAGAGAGGATGCGCACCCCTGATGGCTAAGAGCGCAGGCTAAATAACCTAGTGGTCTATCAGCGCTCGTTTGATAGGGTAACTCAGGGATTATCTAGCATAAAGTTGAGACGGTTTTACATCGCCAATGTATCTAGCCCCTGAGGAAGACAACCGCTTCATGCGGTCCCAATTTTATCTCCCCTCCCGCGATGGCGGCGGTCGAATCCGAAAGCGAGGAGAGCGCTACCGCCCAATCCTCGGCGATCAGATCGTAGTCTAGGCGTAATCGGAATGGTCGGTGAGAGAAATTCAGTCCTATCAGTGCGTGCTCTTCTGGCGCCTCACGCAGATAAGCCAACCCACGGGTCGGGTGGGAGGTGAGTGGTTTGAAGGATCCTTTACGTAAGGCAGGAGAACGGCGGCGGAGGCGAATTAAGTCACGATAGAAGGAGAATACCGAAAGCGGGTCTTTGCGCTGTGCGGCAACGTTTAGCTCCTGGTAGCCAGGGTGAACCGGGAGCCAGGGCTTGCCGGTGGTGAAGCCAGCGTTAGGAGAAGTGTTCCACTGCATGGGCGCCCGTCCCGGATCCCGACTGAAAAAAGGCCAGTAACGGTGGCTGATTGGGTCGACCAGTTGACTTCGGCTCAGGGGCGCATTTGGCATGCCGATCTCCTCACCATAATACAGAAACGGCGTGCCGCGCAATGTGAGAAGCAAGGTGGCAGCAACCTTAGCCACGGCATCCGGGTGGCGTCGGCCATAGCGTGACACATGGCGGCAAGGTCCATCGTGGTTGCTCAGGACGTAACATGGCCAGCCAACAGCCTCGAGAGCATTTTCCCATCGCTGGATGGCCTTGAGAAAAGCTGCTGGTTGCCAGGGGCAGTTTGTGAACTCGAAATTGAACGCCATATGGAGCCTATCATCTCCACAATATGATGCTGCCCGCCAGGGATCGGGACCAAACGTCTCACCAACCGCCGCTCGTTGAGAGTAGGCATCCAGGATAGAACGAAACTCGGCCAGAGCATCAAGCATTTCCGGTTGGTCGTAGTCATACAGGTGGTGCTGGCGGCTGAAACCACGCACTCCCAAACGGCGTGGGTTATCTGGGAAGTCGGGATGCTTATACCACAGGTTAAATACGTCGAGGCGGAAGCCGTCAACGCCCCGGTCCAGCCAGAAGCGAACCATGTCCATCAGCGCCTTACGAACGGCTGGATTTCGCCAATTCAGATCTGGTTGTTCTTTAAGGAACATATGGTAGTAATACTGATGGGTGGTCTGGTCCCATTCCCAAGCACTACCACCAAACACCGATTGCCAGTTGTTAGGTGGCCGACCGCCTGAGCGAGCGTCGCACCAGAGATACCAATCGCGTTTCGGGTTGTGACGGGACGCGCGTGACTCGAGGAACCAGGGATGCAAGTCTGAGGTGTGGTTAATCACCAAGTCAAGCATAACCCGCATTCCGCGTTTATGAGCTTCGGAAATTAGGCGATCGAAATCACTCAATGTACCGTAACGCGGATCAATGTCGCAGTAGCCGGCAACATCATAGCCAAAGTCCTTATCAGGGGATGGATAGGGGGGTGAGATCCACAGGGCGTCCACACCTAGAGCGTCCGGGTTGCCATTTAGATGATCCAGGTGAGCGATCAGCCCCGGGAGGTCTCCAAGACCATCACCGTTGCTATCGGCGAAGGAGCGCAGATAGATGTGATAAATCACGCCCTCGCGCCACCACAGTCTTTCGGAAGAGTTGACCGCGTTCATGTTGCACCATCCTTGGTGTAGGTTTTAGGATAGGTTACATGTTGAATCTACGACCTCTGCTGGTTTAATTGTAACGAATTTAGATTGAGTATAAAAGACGATGAGGTTTGTTACTCAACGCGCGGTATGAAAATTGCATCCCATACTAAAGAACTATACAGGGACCTTGGATAATCAGTTGCTATTTTCTGAATTTGAGTCTAGTATCTTCTAAGGATTTATCCGCTGATAAGGAGGAAGGTCAATGTCCGACGAGAAGACGAAGATGCTTAATCTAATGCGATTCTGGTTGTTTGGCACCTTCACCATCATATTCGCCGCGGCAACGGTTTATGTTGGCATAGCGATAGGTACGGGTCTGCAGATTCTGCGTGAACTGTATTATTGGCTCGCCATCATCATCGCTGCAGTGTTGTGCGTTGCCTGTTATTACGGCTACAAATGGTGGCTGAACCGTAAATAAGATTATTTCTTGACCCATTGCTCATACACTTAGCCGGCGGAGGCCGGCAAGTATTTTCATGCGGTTCATTTAGGCCCCTTCCTCTTATTTTAATATTGGTGGATCTCGGATTGTGGAATTCCGAGGGGGATAAGATTAGGTAAGTGGAGCACATGTGCCCCGCCTCAGCCTAATTGAATTGATGTATGATCAGGATGGGTTGCAATCCCACTATTGGGGTTTCTAATACCTCAGGATAGCACTCGCTTGGCGATCACCATCCGTTGTATCTCGCTGGTTCCCTCCCCGATGGTCATCAATCTTGCGTCCCGGTACAAGCGTTCGACCGGATACTCGCGGCTATATCCATAACTTCCCAAAATTTGGATCGCGTCCCGACAAACTTTCTCCGCCATTTCAGTAGCAAATAGTTTAGCGATGGCGGCTTCTTTGCTGAAGGGCTTGCCCTGGTCCTTAAGCCAGGCTGCTTGGTAGATCAATAAATGGGCGGCTTCGATCTGGGTGGACGCGTCAGCGATCATCCATTGAATAGCTTGATGACGGGCGAGAGGAACGCCAAAGGTTACTCGTTCTTTCGCGTAGGCAATAGCCTCATCAAGTGCGCCTTGGGCCAGACCCGCAGATATCGCGCCAATCCCAATTCGGCCACCGTCGAGAACCTCAAGGGTCTGATAGAGACCTCGATCAGGATCACCAAGCACGTGGTTTTTTGGTACACGAACATCTTGGTAAGTGAGGGCGTGGGTGGGGCATGCGCGGACACCCATCTTCTTCTCCGGTGGGTGAATATACAGCCCCTGTGAGTCGGTAGGTACCACGATCAAGCTGAGAGAATGGGAGCCACCGGCGGGGTCTGTGCGACAGAGGGTGATAATCAGGGACGACACGCTGGCGTTTGTGATCCAGGCCTTATTACCGTTAATTACCCACACATCTCCCTTCAATTCGGCCCTGGTTTTTATGCCCCCAACCAGGTCGGAGCCGGCGTCTGGCTCAGTGAGAGCCAATGCACCAAGACCGTCTGCATTAGAGGCTAGCCCAGGCAGCCAGCGCTGTTTCTGCTCCTCTGATCCGAAGAGAGAAATTGGACCGCATCCCAGACTGTTGTGTGCTTCTACAGAAAGCGCAGTGCCTCCGCATACCATGCCGAGTTCCTCGAGTGCGATGGCGGCGCTCAAGGCATCAACTCCAGTACCACCGTATTCTTCGGGCACCTCCATCCCCAACAGGCCAAGCGGAACCATCTTGCGGAATGCTTCCGTGTTGAACTCGGACGCAGCGTCGAGCTCAGCCGCCTTGGGCTTTACCTCCTGGGCGCAGAACTCATGAACTGTTTTCCGCCACATGCGCTGTTCGTCTGTCATTTCGAAGTTCATAGTTTACCTCGCTAAGCACTATTTATTGCTTTCCCGTGGCTCATTGTAGTGTGTTCAAAAGGGCTTGTAACTTCATCCCCGATTATTGTCGCCCGGTGATGTATGGATACCAATACCGCAGGACGTCGCACGCCGGTTTGCCGTTCACCGAAGCGGATTTATCTGGCAAAGCCACAGTAGGGTTGTAGCCGCGTAGGTAAAAACCTTTCACTGCAGGTCGGGTGTAAGCCTCAAGAAGCACAGCATTAATCGCTTCCGCCTGTCCGGTAAGGTCGAGTTCTAAATCTTGATCGACCATTGCCCCCTGGTCGAAGGTGGAGGACAGACGACAGCTTCCATCGGGCGCCTTGGCACAAGCAGTGGCACTCCCAACGACCGATAAGTATTCAATGCTTAACACAATTGGCATACCAGCCAGCTTCGGGTTAGATAGAACCGCATCATCGAGCAAGTTGCCGGCAATTATCTGCATTTCAGGGATGGAAGGTTCATCTCCAGATGCCAGTGGTGCATGCCAATAGATATGGACCTCATCCAAGGCTTCGAGGAATGGCGGTGGAGGTTGTAAGCTTTGACCTAGTTCGATTTCAAAGGCTAATTGCCCTAAAAAGAGTCCTCGTACTTCCTTGATCAGGCTCCGCCAATGGGATTCGGCGTCCTGAGGGGCGTTCGATGGCGTTCCATCTGGCAATTGTCCTCCCGGCAAGGAGGGGGCGATTTCTGGTCCGCCGAGGATGAGTTTGTTAGCTCCGGCCTCTTGTGCTTGACGGGCGTATGTCAGTATGAAAGATCGATACTCCTCAAACCACACTGCCCACCAGGCGCTGTCTCGAATGGCTTCGGTCCACCATGTTTCGAGGTGACCGTCAGATGTAAGCAGGCTCGGGCGGAACGCCACTTGTAAGTCGTTGCCGAGAGCGTCGTCTGTGATTACCCGCAGATCATCCCTGAAGGGGGCGAAGGCGGGGTCAAAGGCCAAGATCGGGGTCCGATTGTTCTGTTTGAGCATCCAGGTTGGGGACAAGATTATTGCGTTGGCGCCAATATCAGCGACCGCAGTCATTACCTTGTTGTTGAGGATAATCCAATTTGGTTGGTAGGCGGGAAGAAAGGCGACTCCAACCTCAAAGTCGGCTCGAGGAATTATCTCTGGAGCGACGACTGTTATCGCGGGTAGGGTGGGATTCCACCATTGCCATGCGCTGACCTCGTCTATCAAATTTTGGGGATCCTGCGATGGTGTGACTAGCCTGCCAACTGAGTTCGGCCCAGCTGTCTCAGCGTCATCAGCGCTTCCGCATTGCATATTGCGGCAATAGCGATATCCCAACTCTCCGCTGAAGTCTAAAGGACCGTGAAGGGTGTAAAACCATTCGTTCTCCCCAAGACTCCACATCGGCAATGGTTCAAACCAGTCGAAGGGATTGAATTGCAGGCTGATATGATCAGAGGAGGGAGTATTCTCCGGCACTTTGAGGTAGAAGCTTAGGCTACCCTTCTCGCCTCCGTGCCAGGTTGAGATACTATCATTGACCACAAGGTCATAGTCGGGGATGATCACTTGCCGGGTGAGGAAAAAGCCTTTACTGTCCCGTTCTGCATTCCATAGACCGTCGCCCAGGGTGTATTTGTAGCGCAGGTCGGTTCCTGCGTAGAGGGTAACTACTGCGAGGTAGTGGGTTGGATCGACAAGGGTGAGGGTGGGCATATGGCTGATCGAGACCCTAAGCCCTCCGGTAAGCTCGCTAAAAACGTTCCCCAATTGGAGCACATTTCCCGCGATCCGAACCGGGATGCCAGGGATGGTGTCAGCTGGGACTGTAACTTGGAAAGCTACTTGGACAGTCTTTGCAGGTAGGAGGCCGAGTTCAACCGGGGTCATGCTTTCTGCGGCAACAACTGCTCCCTGCTGTGCGGTTTGATAGGCGCCATCGGGACTGAAGATGACAAGGTTGTGCAATCCGGGCGGGAGACCATCGAGTCGGAAGGAGCCCTCGCCGTCGGTGAAAGTGGTCAGTCCAGCTGCGCTAACCAGGATTTCTGGGAGGACATTCCCGCTATGCGTGTCGCGTATCCGGCCGGTAATGCGTCCAATTGGGCCACTATAGAGGGTACCCGACCAAGCAGCGACGAGGTCATCAATCTGGGTGGGTCCTGGGATGTGGCTTATCCGATATGGAATAGGCGCTCCTGAAGCGGTCACCTCATCCGCTGGAATTGGCGCACGGCGGATGTAGCGATAGCGTAAGAGTGATCCCAATGGTGGTGTCAGTCGAGCTTGCCAACCACCATCCGCTAATCGGGTCATTGGAATGGTGTAGGTATTGTAAGTCAGGCCAGTGACCTCATCGAGTAAAACCATTGCCAGATCAGCGTCCACCGGGGTGCCTTCTGGGGGGATCACATTGAAGATCACTTCCGCAGCAGGTAATGGTGTTGGGCTATGGACAGGGATAGGCGTTGGCCCTTGAGGGTATGTCACCATGTTAGAGAGGGAGGAACAACTGCTGCTTAAGAATATCAGCATCAAAGCGAGCGGTTTGAAAAGACGTTTGATTCGCATGGACGACATCCTATATTTTTGATGACTCGATTTTGATTAGACAGTCGCCGGGTTCTATGTTTACGCCTTCGGGGTAACTGTATGATTCTCTGCCCGATTTAATATAAGGTGTTCGATAAGCTGGACGCAAAGGTCGACATTCGGCACCAGATTGGCTGGGACGCGCATCTTAGCGCCCTGGCTGTGTTCGTGGGGTGTGATTAGCAGCAAGCCACGCCCAAGCGCTACTTGGCTCAAATCCTGCCAACGGAGAAATTGTTGACCTTGCTGGACCCCTTTTATTGTGAGCAACAACGGCCCAAAGTGTATAGCATCACCCTGGTTGAGATTCCGGCGATACTCGGCTAGCAGATTAGGATAGACATTCCGCTTAATGGTTTCTGCCAAGCTGCTCAGGTTAGTCAGAGCATGGGTAAGGCGCACTTGACGTTTGTCATTGGTGTGCAACTCTAATGTGGTCTGAGCGCCCCATGCCAGACTCGAGAGACCATAGCGCACGGCTGCGGTGTGTATATACATTATTTGGCTCCACAGGAGGGTCTCCTCCTGTCGGCCGCGGTGAAAGGTCATACCATAGGCGTACAGGTTTACACGCAGACCACGCGATCGCCTGATGGAGATCAGGCCTATGAGGCCTACAACCGCGAACCCCATAGCAGTCCATAAGGCTGGCGAAGTCCAACGTTCGATCGCTGCCGGGCCATAATGACGGTAAGCGAAGAGCCAACGCCATACAGCGAAAACGCCAGCGATTGCCGTCCCAGCCAGACCAATGATGGCCAAGGTTAGGTGCAAGATGCGCAGCTCCCGACGTAATCGGTGCTCGCTGATCATCAGCCCGAGATTTTGTATCGTTTCTTCGGGCTTTGTTTCTTTCAATCCACTCTTCCTTCACATCAGCGGGTCCGAAGTGTAATCTACTTCTTCGTTTTTCTTTCCAATAAGTGACTACTCAGCCTACCCTCCCGCAGATTATGACTGAGAGCATTTATTGGTTTGAATATCCGGTCGAGACGCGATTCTACGTCAAAACAACATCTAAACCTGCGGGAGGGTGAGTAGTTACTCCAATAATATATTAGTCTGCTGTAAAAAGCTCCCTCCAATAGGAGAAAGGGGTATATTTGGTTAGACTATCCCTCGGTTTGATGTCGCAGCCGTCTTCGTTGCGCCAGAGCGGCAAGCCCGATGCTGAGGAAGTAGAGCGCGATCATCGGGGCCATAACCAGCGCCATGTTGACCGGATCAACCGTCGGTGTGACCATTGCGGCCACGATGGCGATGCCCAACACGGCGAAACGCCAACCATTTACCAGCATCCGGGCATTGATGACACCTAGGCCGGCCAGGGTGTAAATAATCAGTGGAAACTGGAAAGCAATCCCAATCCAGAACATCACCCCAGTGACAAAGCTGATATAGTTGGAAGGGCGGACCCTAGTGACAATCCCCAGGAAGCTGAGCAAAAAGGGGAGCGCAACAGGCAACATGACGTAGTAGGTAAAAGCTATTCCCATCAGGAAGAGTACGGTAGCGGCGGGGATGGCGGTCAACAACAGCACCCGCTCACGTCGCCGTAGGCCCGGGTTTACGAAAGCGAACAATTCGATCCCGATGTATGGAAGCGCCAGAACGAGACCACTCAGCAGTGTCACTCGCATGAAAGCCCCGATAGACTCAGTGACCTCGATAGCTTGGAGCGCTTCGATGCCGCCGATGGGCTTGGTCAACCAGTCCAGGACATGGGCGGCGAAAGCAGTGCTCACCACGATAGCCAATACCAGCACGGCTAATGATCGTAACAGGTGAGACCGAAAAGCTTCGATGTGTTCGACCAGCACGGAGGGATTCTCAAAGGTACGGGCAACCACATCAGCAAGCGGCGCATCTTCAGGTTCGTGGATAATGAAGTTCCGGATCGTCACAAAGGGCTTGGCGAAAAGGCGGAAGGGGGCAGTAATCAGGCGCCAGAGCCTGTCAAATAGGGAGCGAATCATTTGTACCTCAGGCCACTTGATATGATAGAAGTTTCAAGTGCACAAAGAACCCCAATTTCACTCCTCGTGGATACAGCGGCTTATTCTTGATTAGCTGCAGTATCGGACTGTTCCTCCGTTGTAGGCTGCGACTCATCAGGGGATAGATCGCTATTGGGTGGTGGTTTCATCCAAACCTGAAGATCCTCATCCAGGGCTCTAACATCTTGAGTTATCTCCTGGCCGACTTCTCTAACTGTTTGGCGCGCCTCATCTAGCGAAGCTTCCAGGGCCGCTTCTCGAGCCAGCCGGTTTGGCAGGTTGCGCAGGTTGCGTGAGGTCTCGGTGAGCATGCGCCAGGTTTCAGATCGGTAGAGTCGATTCAGAAATCGTCCGAATGAGCGAGCGGCCTTACCTATATCGCGCGGGCCGATCACGACTAGGGCGATGAGGATTATGAAGAACAACTCAAGGGGGCCGACGCCGAGAAGGTCCATCTTGCCTTACCCAAGACCGGTTGGCTGAAACTGGCGGTGAATATCATCCTCGCGTTGAGCCAATGTACCTAGAACGCCGTTGATGAATCGTGGAGCGCTGTCGGAGCTAAAACGTTTGGCCAATTCGACCGCTTCGTTGATGGCCACCTTGAGGGGGGTCTCGCCGGCGATGGCAAACTCCCAGAGCGCCAGTCGAAGGATATTGCGGTCGAGAACAGCCAATTCTTCAACCGGCCACTCTGGAGCGCAGCTGGCGATCAATCTATCTATCTCTGGAGCGAACTTCAAGGCCCCCGCTACCAGGCGCTGGGTAAAAGCAAGCGCTTCCTCTCCAAGGGATTGCTGATCCTCGAGGCGACGAGTGATGACCTCCTGAGGTTGATGGTCAACGCAATCCACTTCGTAGAGCACCTGTAGCGCCAGGCTGCGGGCTCGTCGTCGTTCACGCTTCATTGGCTCTTTTATCGTCCTATGGGGCTACATAGTTGTAATTGATATCTTCGATGTGAACATTGATGTGCTGGACCTGCATACCTACCATGTCCTCGATCGCCCTGGTGACATCTGCCTGTACTTTACGACTAACCTCGCGCACGTTAGTATCGTGCGCCAATACCAAATAGAGATCGACTGCGACCGCGTTCTCATCAACCTCGATACGTACCCCTTCACCTGAACCGCGTCGGAAGAATCGATTGACGCCGCCAGGTATGGGGGCCATGGAGACTACTCCAGGCACCCCAAGAGCTGTCAACCGAGCGATCGTTACCAGCACACCCGGGGCGATGGTGGTCGTTCCCGGAGCGCGGCCTGCATCTTGATCTTTGTCATCCATCGTGTTTCAACTCCCTAAGCGTTCGATAGATAGATCTTGCGGCACATATAATACCAGCCTCTGGGCCCTTATTGCATCACCATTCCTCCATCAACACTCAACACCTGACCGGTGATAAAGCTGACTTCATCGGAGGCGAGAAAGGCTACTGCATTGGCGACGTCCTCTGGCTTTCCGAACCTGCCGACGGGCGTCATCTGAAGAGCCATGTCCTTTAGCTCCTGAGGTAAATTGGAGGTCAGGGCAGTCTCGATGAACCCTGGGGCTACTGCGTTGACGGTGATGTTGCGGGAACCGACTTCCTTGGCTAAGGCTTTGGTGAAACCGATGAGGCCAGCCTTGGATGAGGAATAGTTCGTTTGGCCCGCTTGGCCGGCCAATCCTGAGACGGAAGTGATGTTGACGATGCGACCGTAACGTTGCTTCATCATGGGGCGGACGGCGGCTTTAGAGCAGTTGAAAGCGCCCTTTAGGTTGACGTTGAGAACCAGGTCCCAATCGGCTTCTTTCATTCGCATGATCAGGTTATCGCGGTAGGTGCCAGCGTTGTTGACCAGGATGTCAATCCGCCCGAACTCGGCGATGGTGCGGTCAATCATGGCCTTGGCGCTAGCGTTGTCGGCCACGTCTACCTGGACGGCAATGGCCAGCCGTCCTGTATTTGCAGTTATTTCCTTGGCTGTAGCTTCGGCTCTTTCCGCTTGCAGGTCGGCCACCACTACATGGGCCCCTTGTCGGGCCAAGGTCTCAGCGATAGCCTGCCCGATACCCTGAGCCGCGCCGGTGATGACAGCGACTTTGTCCTCAAACCTCATAACAGCTTCCTCCTGATGGTGGGTTGCTACATGCCATCATTGGGGATTATACCCAGAAAAACGGCCACAGGTCTTATCTCATAAGGGAAGGTGCTTCTTGATGGGTAACAACCCTGTCGAAGCAAGCTGGCCGTATACCCCTTTTTCCCGCTGGCGGCGGCTTTTTTTAGCAGACTCAATGTTGCAGTCAATATCGTATATATGGGTCATGATGAGGGAGGCTACATGACTACCCCAGGTACGCCGGCATGACAGGCGAGTATAAGCAACCTCTCCGGTTGATGGCGAAATTGTGCTGGATCCGCACTGCCATCGATGAGGGCTAGCATCGTTTCAGTTAGAATAGCGTTTGCTGGCGTCAGCACATCCAAGCGGGTACCCTCCTGGACAACTGCTCCATTGAGCCAACGTACTTCGGAACGGCCACGACCTATATCGTAGTGGAAAGATGGCATTTTATCGCCCCGCCCGGAAGACACGATACGGCGTAGGATAGGCTGGGTCAGTGGTGATGGGAGGAAAATCGCCCTCCCAAACAAGCCCACCGGAACCTTCGGTAGATTTTGAGGGGATAGACCCTTGCGGGACATGACCCGCACAGTCTCCCGCAAAGCCTCGATCTCCAACCGGTAGAGCCCTGGGTGTTCAAGAATACGTCTTGGGGGCCAACCGGTAATAGCTGAGGTCGCGTTAGTGACGATGTTGGTCAACACTTTGGACCATTTCATTTGGGCTGGATCTTGGTAGAGATGAATGCGCAAACCAGCTTTGGTCATCTCGGCTTTAAGTCGAGATGTGAGAGGGTGACCAGCCGCCAAGCCATAACCACGCTGGCGTTCCACGCGCAGGATGCCAGGCTCGATCATTTGCACCGCAGTCGTCATTGTGGCGGCGATCACCCGATCCGGTCCTAAGACTGCGGCCAGTGTGTCTTCATTTCCAATGCCATTTAATAGGCATACTACAGTTGGTGAGGCGGTGGTCTGAGCGTGGATGGCTGCAGCTGCTGGCTTACAATCATAGGCTTTTACCGTCAACAGGATGACATCTGGAGGTTGATGGTTGAAGGCCTGTTCGAGTGTGGTGATGATGTTGGGATTTTTTAGCCATCCTGGCGGGCCGTCCCCTGTCACCTGTAGACCCCGATGTATGAGCGTCCCAGCAAGTCGAGGACGGGCGAGGAAGGTCACCGGCTGACCAGCCAGTGCTAGTCGTGCGCCAAGCAAGCCCCCAACCGCGCCAGTACCGAAGACCAAGTAGCGCATTTCAAGACTCTGAAACGTCGCCCAGTAATCGGTCGACGAGCGCGTTTAGTTCTTCATCTGAATAAAAGCGGATGACCAGGCTGCCGCCACGTTGGCCGCGTTTGATTGTGACCCGGGTGCCAAGTGCTACACGCAACTGGTCTTCGAGTGCGATTTCTTCCGGGGAGCGTTTGGGAGGTGGGGAAGATTGACGTCGCTCCCCATTCAGACGGCGGATCAATTCCTCAGTCTGGCGCACATTTAACCCACGGCGGACAACCGTCTGCAAAGCGGCCGACTGAGCCTGAGCGGATGGCAGGGCCAGCAAGGCGCGGGCGTGACCTTCGCTGATTGCCCTATTCATCAATGCCTCCCGTACGGCGGGGGAGAGTTTGAGTAAGCGAAGAGTATTGGTCACGGCGGCGCGGCTTTTCCCCACCCGCGCGGCTATCTCCTGGTGAGAGAGGTCGAAATCATCAGCCAGTTGTCGGTAGCCTTCGGCAGCCTCAAGTGGGGAGAGGTCGGTGCGCTGCAGGTTTTCGATCAGCGTCCATTCAAGGCTCTGGCGTTCGTCCGCCTGGCGCACAATCACCGGAACGCTGGTCAGCCCTGCCATCTGGGCGGCTCGCAGGCGGCGTTCGCCGGCAATGAGCAGGTAGCCTTCGCCTGTTTTAGGTCGGGCGACGATCAAGGGTTGGAGTACACCATGCTCGCGAATTGAATCAGCCAATTCATTCAGACCATCAGCGTCCAGGTTTGATCGGGGCTGGCGCGGGTTAGGTTGGATGTCGTTCGGTGACACCTGCAACATTCCCCCACTCGATGGGGGGTACTCCTCCCCAGGCGGGATCAGTGCGTCGAGTCCTTTCCCCAAACCACGTTTACGGGTCATCTCACTCCTCAGCGCTGGTGATGGCTTCAGGTATCACAACGCCATCGCCATGAAGCATTTCATAGGCCAGCGACCGATACGCGACGGCACCTGGCGAGTTCGGTGCATAAGTTGAGATTGGCAACCCATGGGAGGGCGCCTCGGCTATTCGGACGCTGCGCGGAATAACGGTTTGAAACACTTTGCCAGGAAAGTGGCGCCGGACCTCCTCCACCACGTCCCGGGCTAGATTGGTGCGGGGGTCAAACATTGTCAGTAACATACCGCGGATCGACAGGCCGGGGAAGAGGCCGGATCGTACCCGCCTTAGAGTGTAGAAAAGCTGGGTCAAGCCTTCCAGGGCCAGATACTCGCATTGCACAGGGACGATCACCCCATCAGAAGCTGCCAGCAGGCCGTTGACCGTCAATAAACCTAAGGAAGGGGGGCAGTCGATCAGGATGTAGTCGTAAAGGTTGTCTATGGGGGCCAGGGCTTTGATCAGTAGTTTCTCGCGATCCGCGATCCCGACCATTTCCACCTGGGCTCCGGCCAGCGCCGCAGAGGAGGGAAGCAAGGACAATCTTAATTTGGGATTGTGAAGCGAGATCTCGGAAGCCGGGATGCGCCCGATCAAAGCGTCGTATGTCCCGGAGTTGATTTTTCTGTGATTCACCCCCAGGGATGAGGTGGCGTTGGCCTGTGGGTCAAGGTCCACGATCAAGACTTTTTGTCCCATCTCTGCCAGGTAAGCTGCCAGGTTGATCGCAGTGGTGGTCTTCCCAACACCACCTTTCTGGTTGACCAGGGCATAGGTCCTTGTCATGGATTAACCTGAAGGTGAGCAAACCGGACTTCGTCAGTTGTAGGCGTAGCGGCTGTGCCATGACGGGTGACCGAGATAGCTGCCAGGCGGTTGGCGAAGCGGGCTGCTTCCCAGGGGTCTTTGGACTGGTAAAGGTGGATAAAAAATGCGGCAGCGAAGACGTCTCCTGAGCCGGTTGGATCCACCTCCACGACTATCGGAGCTGGGATGTGGCGTTCCCGTCGATTCCAGAATACGTGTGCACCATTAGCACTATTAGTCACTGCTAAGATATCACAGAATGCGGCTATCTCCTGCGCTGCCTGTGGGTGACCACCCAGGTCCTCGACACTTAAAACTACTGCGTCTGCTACAGGTAGGAAGTCTATCAATTGGTCCCATTTCATCAGGCTAATGCATCCATCCTCGTCCCATTTTCGCAGCCAGCCCTGTGGGGTAATACCTACCAAAGCGCCAGGGAAGCGATCAATCAGGCCGGGGTCTACCTCAGCTACGATGGGGCCCAGGTGAACTATATCCGCGGTGTGCCATTGGGGTGGGATGTCTTCTGGACCAATATTCGATGCCCGCGCATGGAGGGTCTGCTCACGGCCCTCGGGTGTATAGCGGTTCTCGAAGGTGGTCGTATGTTCAGCCGGCAGGCATATCATCTCCAGGTCGTCAAGGGGGCTGAGGTCAACATCCTTCCCGGCGGAGGTGACGATACCAACCCGCAGACCAAGGGCGTGAGCCGTTTGGCCAGCGTAAGCTACCGTCCCACCAAGGACATAGCCTTCCGGTGTGAGGTCTTTTGCAACGTGACCGATGACAAGGTAGTCGATGGGATTGGTTGCAGGATCGGTCATACCAAGGATTATATCCTAGGGTCGGCCTGCGACCAACGTGATGTTCCCAGCAAACCCGAGGAGAAATGCTCCCAAGATTGGAGCTAATAGACTAAAAAGAAAATCCCCTGCCGGGGTGATTGTGGGCGGGGGATTTGCTTATTTGTGATCAGCTATGGCATGGTGGCAGGTCTCTAAGGAGGAGTATATATTGGATGTAACCGAATGCGTAGGTGGAAGCCATGTATCTCACTTATCTCGACGAATCTGGTGATCCAGGGCTCACAAAAAGCCCAACAAATTACTATATACTTTCATGCATAATGGTGCATGATACGGTGTGGCTAGAAATTCTCAACGAGCTTGTCGTATTAAGACGTACGATTCGGGATAATTATGGAATCCCATCAAGGGCAGAGATAAAGGCGTTTGACATAAGGCGTAATCGTGGAGTAATTAGAGATCTTCATTGGTCCCGTGCACGTCGCTTTGACTTATATAAAATGCTTCTTGATACCGAGTCGCATCTTCCTCTCAAGGCCTTTGCAATTGCGGTAGAAAAGATCCCGGCTTCAACCCGTACATGGGAACCCCGTGAAGCGGCATGGACTTTTGCCCTGCAACGTATCCATCGTTTCTGCGTCGCAGAGAACGATCGAGCCATTCTTTTCCCAGATGAAGGGGATGCTTTGGTATATCCAGAGACGAGTAAGGCAAATGCGAAGGCACCATTACGTGCCGATGCATTGGGGAAATGGATCACATGAATTCCGAACTGAACGAATATTAGAGGATCCAAACCAAAGGAAATCAAAAGAATCATATTTCATACAGCTGGCCGATTGGAATGCCTTAGCCGCACATCGAAGCAGTTATATTGATCCAAGACTAACAATGCCCGATGATCTCTGGGATATATTGGATCCAGTACTATTGCATGAAGTTAACCGTGTGACCGGGGGTCCACCAGGAATAGTTAAATATCCCTAAAGAAAGGCCCCCAGCAGAGCTGGGGGCGGGAGCAGTCCTACTCCGAGAAAAGTCCCGGGATCAGACTACGCTTACTATTGGGGGATGATAGTAACCTTGCGGCGGTCACCCTCGCCGATGCTTTGTGTATCTACTTTTGGATTCTCCCGCAGCTCGATGTGGATAATGCGCCGCTCGTTGGCCGGCATCGGCTCCAGGCTCATCGTACGTCCGGTCTCAATCGCCTGCTCCGCCATCCTGCGCGCCAACCTGCGTAATTGTTGTTCCCGCCGGGAGCGATAGCCCTCGACGTCGATGACCACGGAGATCGGTCGCTTAAGTTCTTTACCTACGATCAACCGGGTGATGTATTGAAGCGCGGAAAGGGTCTCACCTTGACGTCCGATCAAAATGCTCAAATCGTCCCCGCTCACGTTCACCAGCAAAGGTCTAATCCTCCCCGGTGGGACTACTTCGCCCCAATGAGCTTCGACTTGAGCCTGGAAACCCATCCTGTGGAGCAGTTCCTCAACCGTTTCGTGAGTGATGCGAACAGCATCTCCGTCGTCCACGTCGGGCAGTTTTTCGACCGGGGTGGGTTCCTCAGGTCGGACTGTGGTAGTTCGAACAGTCAGACGCACTCGGACTTGACGGCTACCCAGGCCGAAGAATCCTTTGCTACCTTCATCCAGTATTTCGACCTCAAGCGCTTCTTCGGGTAGATTAAGCTCTCTGGCTCCGCGGGCGATCGCCTCTTCGACGCTTGGTGCAATCACTTCCAAGCTGGTTCTCGTTTCCGCCATCTGTTTTTACCTCTTCCTCTCGTTGGCACTACTTCATGATTTGGCGGGTTTCATTTCGGCGTTTTGACGCATTCTGCGCATGACCACCCCCTGAATGATCCCCAGCAGGTTTGAAGCCACAAAGTATAGCGCCAGACCGGAGGCAAAAGAGTATGCCAAATAGCCAATGAAGAGTGGCATGTAGAGCGACATCATTTGGGACATGGCCGCGCCCTGTGAGTCTGACGTAGGTGGGGTGGTGAGCTTGGTCTGCAGAAAGCTGGTGATCACGACCAATATAGCCAGCATCGGTAGCCCTTTACCTGGTTCGGCAAGGGCCGACAGAATGGGCACCCCAGCTAAAAAGGGAAGCGCTAACCGCTCCGGTTGACCGAGGTTCATATACCCCATGAATTGGCTGTTGAGAGGGATGAGCGAACTTGGGATGGCGGAGTATATGTGTTTGGAAAGGTCGAGCAGCTGGAACGGTGAAGCAGCCATGGTGCGAATGATGGCTTGGTACAGGCCGATGATGACTGGGAATTGGATCAGCAGAGGAAAACAGCCGCCAAGAGGGTTGATGCCCAATTCTTTATATAGCTTCATCTGCTCTTCCTGTAGCTTTTGCTTATTGTCCTTGTATTTCTCCTGGATATTTTTCCACTTCTTGGACTTTTGGATTTCAGCCATCATCATCGAACTATGCATCTGCTTATAGGTTAGCGGCAGGGTTAAAACCCGTACTAAGGCGGTGAAGATGATAATCGCAAACCCAAAGGCGTTCGGTCCTGCCCCAAACAATTGGTAAATCCAGAGCAGGGCATTGATCATCGGATCGAGAATAAAAGTATTCCACATTGTCTCTAACCTTAACTACTCCTCGGGCTGGAACAAGCAGCGCACCGCGCCCGAGTTAGTGTCAACTGCCGAGATCAGGCATTCGCTGCCCATCGTGGCAACAATGAGCGTCTCGCCGGCCAGTACAGGATCGGATAGTAACATGTCATTCAGGTTTGGGTTACTCGACCAAAGTGAATTGCCTGAGCGCGGTTCGAATGCGTGGACCGTACCCTCATTGGTGACAAAATATACCCCCTCGTCGCTAAGAGCCGGTGTTGCGATGATAGAACCATCTAATTGCTTTCGCCAAGATTCCCGCCCGTGAGCTAGGTTCACAGCATAGGCTATCCCTGCGTAATCACCGAAGTATGCGATGCCATCCACGACTGCTGGGCTACCCCACACCCAACCTTCGGTGTTGAAGGTCCATTCTACTTTACCCTTGTTATCAATATTAAGGGCGATCAACTGCTCGCCGAAGGTGCCTACCAGGAGCAAGTTGTCAGCCAACGTTGGCGTGTCAGCGATTGCGCCTTTGAGATCATCGGTGCTCCAGAGCTCGGTTCCAGTGGCTAGGTCAATAGCGTAGACACGGTGGTCGAGAGAGGCTAGGTAGACAGTATCGCTCTCGACCAGCGGAGCCGACCACAGGGCTCCCTGAGTGACAAAGGGTTCCGCCCAGGCTGGGCGGCCATTTGCTAGGTTGAGGGCGTAAAGTTTATGGTCGGCGGAAGGTACCAGGACCAGATCGCCAGCCACCACTGGGGCGCCAACGATGCGGTCTCCAGCTCCCTCAAAGCTCCAGACGACGCGCACATCGCCGCTAATGCTTGGTTCCAACGCATTGACGGCTTTATCGTATCCACCGATGATAACCAACCCATCATTGGATATCGCCGGTGGAGCGAAGAAGGACTTGGCGCGATCCGGTTCCTCTGGGTAGTGCCAGATTTCCGATCCGCGGTTGAGGTCGATGGCAAAAACGGATTGGTTAAAGGCTATATAGACTGTGGTCTCATCGGTTGAAATACCCGGCCAACTGGAAGCCGTCATAGCCCCCCCGGAGCTGCAGCCGGCGAGGAGGATAGCCAGGATGAGGATCAGGCCTGGAAGCAAGGCGATTTTTTTAGTCTGACAGGGTGAGATAGACATAGAACTCCTACGGTACCGGGTCGTAGCCGCCAGGGTTGAAAGGCTGACAGCGAACGATGCGCCGTATCGCCAGCCAACCGCCCTTAAGCAATCCATACTTGGCAATTGCCTGGTAGCTATAGTGGGAGCAGGTTGGCCGGAAACGGCACGCTTCAAACGGTATTGCCCGGCCTATCGTTCGTTGGTATAAGCGAATCAGCGCCAGAGCAGGTAAGCGCGCCAGGTTCCCCCATGTATGGCGGATCTCACGTAACGCCGGCTCGGATGCATTGTGGGAAACAGGTTCGATCATCATGATGCTTCTTCAAGCAAGCCGGCGCGCCTAAGCAGGTTTGCGACGGCGGAGCATACATCGTTCCATTCGGCTTCGATCAGGGCGGGACGGGCAATCAGGACGACATCCCACCCACTGGCTGCGATGGTGAGGTAACTGCGTAGCGCTTCGCGCAGAAGACGCTTGGCCCGGTTACGATGCACCGCGCTTCCCAAGGCCCGGCCAGCCGTGACACCGAAGCGTGAGGTAGACCGGTCGTTGGGACTGGCGGCCAGAATAACGAGCGGGTGGGCATAGGACTTCCCTGTACGCCGCACCCGCTTGAAGTCGGTCGATTTGGTGAGCCGATATCTGCGGTTCATTCACCTGGCCGGCCAAAGGTGTCCATCGGGTAGGCTTCCGTTCGTTAGGTTCCGACTCGATTAGGCCTTCCAGTTGATCTTCTTGACGTGTTCGTTCATACGGACGGCCAGGCGACTGCGCCCTTTACGACGTCGCGCCTTTATGACAGCTCGTCCCCCACGCTTCGACATGCGGGCGCGAAAACCATGGACCCGCAATCGGCGACGAATTTTTGGCTGATATGTTCGCTTCGGCATTGAAACTAACCCAATTTCCTTCCCAAAATGTGCCGGATGATTATACCCTATGGACAGGAGCCGGTCAATCGGTCGTATTCATTACTCCAGGCGTTGGATGTGGGCGCCTAAGCCACGCAGCTTTTCATCGATGCGCTCGTAGCCGCGATCGATCTGACCAATGTTGCCAATTCGAGAGGTACCCTTGGCGGCCAGCGCTGAAAGAGTGAGGGCTAGACCGGCACGAATGTCAGGGCTTTCGAGGGTTTCTCCAATTAACGTACTTGGTCCTTGAACGATGCTTCGGTGTGGGTCGCATAGGACAATGCGGGCTCCCATTGAAATCAACTTATCGATGAAAAACATCCGTGTCTCATACATCCAATCGTGGAACAGGACAGTGCCCTTAGATTGAGTGGCGATAACGATGGCGATGCTCATCAGGTCTGTCGGGAAGGCCGGCCATGGCATGACGTTGATCTGGGGGATTTTGCCACCCACATCGGGCGTGACCTCAAGCTTCTGCTCAGCGGGAATATAGATGTCCTCGCCATCTACTTCCCAACTGACGCCCAGACGCCCGAGCACGAGGCGTACCATGTCGAGATGGTGCGGTGCTGCCTGACGAATGCGGATTTCTCCCCCGGTAACAACCGCTGCACCGATATAACTCACTACCTCCAGATAATCAGGCCCGATCGTATATTCGCCGCCATTTAGTCGTTCGACGCCCTCGATATGCAGAGTGTTGGAGCCAATGTTCTCAATCTGGGCGCCGAGGCAATTTAGGAAGTGACATAGATCCTGGACATGGGGCTCGGAAGCGGCGTTGCGAATTACCGTTTCCCCATGGGCGGTTACTGCAGCCATGATAGCATTTTCCGTTGCCGTCACACTGGCCTCATCCAGCAGCACCTCTGCACCACGTAGCCTGTTCGGTGCACGTATGTGAAACTCGTGTTCGCCGTAGCTTATCTCAGCCCCCAGGGCTCTTAGGGCCAGGAAGTGGGTATCCACCCGCCGGCGCCCGATCACGTCCCCACCAGGTGGGGGAAGATCGATTCCACTACTGCGGCCAAGCATCGGACCGGCTAGAAGGATCGAGGCTCGAATGCGACGGCAGAGCTGTGGGTCGAGATCGGCTTTACAGACTTGGCGTGCGTGGAGACGCCATGAGTTTTGGTTTATGGTCTCGATCGACACCCCCAAGTTCTCCAGTAGTTGGCGCATGGTTTGCACGTCGCCGATGTTGGGGATATTGTGCAGGACCACCGGTTCGTCGGTGAGCAAGCAGGCGGTCAGCAAGGGCAGAGCGGCGTTCTTGTTGCCGGAAGGGGTGACTTCACCTTGTAGGGGGTGGCCACCTTGGATGAGAAAGGTTGGCATGGGCTATCCTTTATAGCTGAGCAGAATATCCTGGCCAGCGGAGAGCGGCAGGACGTCCGCCGCGCGAGCTTGGTTAACGGCGATCTCCAACAGACCTGAGCTGCCAATGTAAGCCAGAGCTTCACCAGGGGGGACATCCCCGTATGTGGAACTTAGATACAGATGTACCCCGTTTGGGAGGCGGAGGCGTAATCCAGAGATAGGGAGTCGAGCGGGTGGGCAATGCGGCAACCACGGCTCGAGTAGCACATCATCTCCCTCAAGCCGAAGTGTTCCGATACTGGTGATCAGGTTCCCGAATTGGTCAGCGTGCAGGATTTCACCCTGCACCCCTGGACCTTCGATCAATTCCAAGCGGGGGAGGGCAAGTCGAATGAGGTCGTGGGCTTGTGGGCCGAGTTGTTCAAAGTCCACCCCGCGAGCCAGGTGGGCAGCGACAGGGGCAAAGATATCGCGTCCGTGAAACGTGTAGCTAACCGTATTCATGTGGAAGGCTTTGGATTTTAACTCAACCGCGATTGGGGGCGTGCCTGTGGCCAGAAGGTAGGTGAAGGTCCCGTTATCTGGCCCGACACAGATCCGCTCCTGCCAGGCGAGGGCAATAGGACGGCGGGCGGTGCCTACCCCGGGATCGACCACCGAGACGAAGATGGTTTCCGGCGGGAAGTAGGGGGATGCCCGATACAATTCAAAAGCCGCTCGGCGTACATCCCCCGCGGGTATGGCATGGGTTAGGTCGATGACCCGGGCGTGAGGGGCTATGCATGCGATCACGCCCTTCATCATCCCGACGTACGGATCATGTGTGCCGAAGTCAGTCAACAAGGCAATCGTTGCGGTCAAGAGCGACTCCCAGGATACAATTCTAGCGGAGGCGCAGGAGTGGGTCAAACCAATAGTTACCTCAGGCGAGCATTAATTGTATGCCAAATAACGCCTGATGCACTTCCCTCTGCGCTCTATAGGACCAAAACGGGAATGAGCAGGCATAGGCGCGGACTTTCTGAGCGCTATTTATAACTTAAAAGAGAGGTGGGGGGATGCCAGGTCTAGGTTATATTGGATGAAATTAATGTAACCCCTTCACGCCTGAGGATGAGGTCCAGAAAGGTCCCCTGTGGTAGAATCAATTTTAGTGGAAGACCCCATCAGCAAGACCCCATCCAAACCAGTTAGTGTGCTGGCTGCCTTTGCTGCAGGCTTCGATCGCGTCGCTGCCAAGCCGATCCTGATCCTGCCACCGCTGGTGTTAGATCTATTTCTTTGGTTCGGTCCACACTTGACGCTTCCATTTCTGGTTTCAATCGTCCCGGACGGCATCTCGGCATTGGTCGATTCATTTGGTGCTGATCCGACGGTGGTTGAGCGGATGGACGTATTGCAGCAGATGCTCAACCTGTTCTTCGAGCGATACAACCTGATAAGCGCCTTGAGCAGCCTGCCGGCGGGGATGCCTTTCAATCTGCTTGCCGTCTTGGCCAGCCTACCAGCGGGGATTCCGAGCCTAATGGCAGGGGTTATGCCTGCTAACACACCCATAGGGCAACCACAAATTCTAGAGATAGGCGATCTGCTCTCTGTCGTGGTAGTCTGGGCTGGGTTGACCGTGTTTGGGTTGGGGCTTGGCGCTTTCTATCACCGGTGGCTGGCACAACAGGCAGCGCCAAAGGCTGAGGTGGCTGCTGGCTGGATTGTATGGATTCGCATGGTCCTTCTTTTCCTAACGGTCTACATCGGAGGGTTCTTGTGGATAATGTTTATGGTGCTATTAGCCTCCATTGTGGGCCTGCTTGTGCCTGTAATTGGCACGATCCTGTTGTTTATCGTATTAAGCCTGTTGTTCTGGGCCGCGGTGTATATGGCCTTTACGGCGCATGGAATTGTGCTTTATGATTTTCGGGTGGTAAAGGCGATGTTAGAGAGCGTACGTATTGTACGCCAGAACCTGCTTAGTACAGTCGGCTTCCTTTTTCTATGCTTCTTTGTTACATGGTTGAGCATGCAAGTGTGGGTCCTGCCAGGCGATGATTCATGGTATAGCCTGTTGGCTTTGGTTGGTCATGCCTTCGTAAGCGCAACTCTGTTAGCTGCCAGCTACATTTTCTATCATAGTCGGCGTTCATGGCTTGTGAAGATGCAGAGTTCGTTGGCGGCCCAGGCAACTGGAGGTCATAATAAGCCTGGACTTCGTAGCTAGGCGTTCATATTGAATTTCTCGTGGCTAGCACTCTTGGTTTAACGTCTAGATGCCAACTACGAGCAAGACATTTACCGATGGCTCATTTCTAACCTGACCGCTTAGAAGGAGAACACAACGTGGCGAAACGTTCGCAAAAGGTCAGCAGTTACGCTGCAAAAGACATCCAGGTTCTGGAGGGATTGGAGGCCGTTCGTCGTCGGCCCGGGATGTATGTTGGGGGTACGGACCTCAAAGCCTTGCATCACCTAGTCTACGAGGTCGTGGACAATTCGATTGACGAGGTGCTGGCCGGCGCCTGCAACCGAATCGACATTGTGATCCACCCGGATAGCAGCGTGACTGTGGAAGACAATGGACGGGGCATTCCAGTAGATATCCACCCTGAGATGAAGAAACCTGCGCTCGAAGTTGTTATGACCGTCCTACATTCTGGGGCAAAGTTCGGTGGTGATGGCTACAAGGTGGCAGGCGGCTTGCATGGTGTCGGTGTTTCAGCCGTAAATGCACTTTCTGAGTGGTGCGAAGTCGAGGTCAAGCGCGGAGGAAAAGTACATTTCCAGCGTTACCAACGCGGTGCACCCTCCGGTCCGGTGGAGGTGGTTGGTAAGGTACCTAAAACGGAGACGGGAAATAAGACGACTTTCATGTATGACCCCGATATTTTTAAGGGTGATTTCAGCTATCGCTTCGAATCGCTGGTCCAGCGTTTCCGTGAGATGGCTTTTGTCACCCGGGGCGTGACCATTAATCTCCTCGACGAGCGTGTCAGGCGCGAAATGACCTTCTACTTCGAAGGGGGGATCACTTCCTTCGTGCGCTACCTCAACCGCAACCGAGGTGTACTTCATCCGATTTGCTATGTTGATCATGAAATCGATGGAACTGGCATTGAGGTCGCCCTGCAATACACCGACGCCTACGCCGAGTCGGTATACGCCTTCGTTAACACGATCAACACTGTGGACGGTGGTACACATCTGACTGGGCTTCGGGCGGCCATCACCCGCACGGTCAACGACTATGCAAGAAAAAACAACTTACTGAAAGATTCTGATCCCAACTTCACCGGCGATGATACGCGTGAGGGCTTGACGGCAATCGTCAGCATCAAGCATCGTGACCCGCAGTTTGAGAGCCAGACGAAGGTGAAGTTGATGAACGCCGAGGTCCAGACTCAGGTGCAGCAAGTCTTGGGCGAGGCATTTGGAGTGTTCCTAGAGGAGAATCCGAGTGCGGCCAAGGCGATTGCTAAAAAGTGCCTGACATCTGCCAGAGCACGGGATGCGGCTCGTAAGGCGCGCGATCTGGTGATCCGAAAGAGTGCCCTTGAGAGCCTAACACTTCCAGGCAAGCTGGCTGACTGCTCCGAGCGAGACCCGAACAAGTGTGAACTCTATATCGTCGAGGGTGATTCAGCTGGTGGATCTGCCAAGCAAGGTCGCGACCGGCACTTCCAGGCCATCCTGCCCTTGCGCGGTAAGATCCTTAACACAGAGCGGGCACGGCTGGATAAAATCCTTTCCAACAATGAGGTCAAAGCGTTGATATCTGCTTTGGGGACCAGCATCGGGGATACTTTTGATATATCCGGTTTGCGTTACGGCCGGGTGATCATCATGACCGACGCCGATGTGGACGGCGCTCATATTCGTACCCTGCTCTTGACCTTTTTCTTCCGTTATATGCCGGAACTGATCGAGGAAGGTCACCTGTTCATCGCCCAGCCCCCGCTCTATCGCATCAGCTATAAAAAGAAGGTACGTTATGCCTACACCGATGCCGACTTAGAGCGTGTCATGAAAGAATTCGGTTCCGCAGCAAAAAGAATTAACCTACAACGGTATAAAGGTCTGGGTGAGATGAACCCGGATCAATTATGGGATACCACGATGGATCCAGCCACTCGGACACTACTCCAGGTGGCGGTTGAAGATGCGGCGGCTGCCGATCGGACCTTCAACATGCTGATGGGGGCGGCTGTCCCTCCCCGACGCCGTTTCATCCAGACCCATGCCCATGAGGTGCGGAACCTGGACATTTAATCAATGGCTGTACTGAAAAAAATCTAAATGCGAGAAAGGGGACGGTATCTATGGGGTGTGGGCGGAGCCCACACCCCCACATATACCCCTCCCCACTCCTCGAGGGTAGTTTTTTTCAGTGCACTCATTAATTTGTATCTGGCGTCAGTTGTGCCGTCACCAGTGGTCGGCCATCACCATCTTTGCCCGGTTCCATGGATTGGAATTGACTCGTGTACAAGTCGTGGTAGACGCCACCCTGTTCTAAAAGCGTCTTGTGTGTTCCCCGTTCAATGATGCGTCCGTCCTGTATGACAAGCACCTGATCGGCATTATGAATGGTGCTCAAGCGGTGAGCGATGACAAAGCTGGTGCGTCCTTGGAGTAATTTTCCTAACGCCTGTTGGATGAGCCGCTCGGTGCGGGTATCCACGCTGGAGGTCGCTTCGTCCAGGATGAGGATACGTGGATTGGCCAGCACCGCACGAGCGAAGGAGATCAACTGCCGCTGCCCCTGACTCAAGTTGCTTCCCCGCTCGCTAATTTCGGAGTCGTAGGCTTCTGGTAGCCGGGATATAAAATCGTGGGCATTGACCAGACGAGCTGCGGCTTTCACCTCTTCATCGCTGGCGTCCAAACGACCGTAGCGGATATTGTCGGCCACGGTACCGGAAAAGAGGAACGGGTCCTGTAGTACGATGCCTATTTGGTGGCGCAAGCTGGCACACGTGACCTGTCTGACGTCAAGGTTGTCTATTGTGACGTTGCCAGACTGTACATCGTAAAAACGGGCGATGAGGTTGGCAATAGTAGTTTTACCAGCTCCGGTCACCCCCACTAGGGCGATTGTTTGCCCAGGTTCGGCGACTAGGCTAATATCCTCCAGCACAGGCTCGCCATCTCGGTAAGCAAAATTAACATTTTCGAAGGACACTCGACCTTCGATGGGGGGCATTTCGATGGCATTGGGCGCGTCAGTCAGGGTCACGGGCTCGTCAAGCAGCTCAAATATGCGCTCCCCACCGGCTAAGGCTGATTGTAGATGGGCATATATCATGGAAACAGCCCGGATTGGTTCGTAGAAGCGCCTGACATAGGTCAGGAATGTGACGATAAGTCCCACGGTTGCCAAATCGTTGACAACCAGGTAACCGCCGTACCCGGCGACGATCGCAGTCGCGATGGTGCTCATGATATCCAGCGTCGGCGAGAAAGCGGAGGTGATACCGACCGCCTCAATGTTGGCGTCGCGATTAGCTGCACTGGCCTGGGCAAAACGGGCTTGGCTGATCTCTTCACGGCTGAAGGCCTGTACCACTTTCACACCAGAGATACCCTCCTCCAATTCAGCGCTGACCTGTCCGATAGTCTCACGCGTACGTCGGAAAGCTTGCCGCGCCCGTTGTGAAAACATTACCGTAGCGAGGATCATCACCGGCAAAATGGTGTAACTAGCCAGGGCCAGCTGTACGTTCAGCGTGAGCATGGCCAACATGATTCCTACTAAAGTAAGCAAGCTACTGATCATTCGAAGGAGACCCATATTCATCACCCGTCCAATGATGTCAACATCGTTGACCAGGCGTGACATCAGATCGCCAGCCTCCTGGTGATCAAAGAAGCTCAGGGGCAGTCGTTGCAGTTGTTCAAAGACTTCGTTTCGCAGTCGGAAGAGCAACCATTGGGCGACGATTGTCATCAGATAGAATTGCCTGTTTGTTGTAGCCCAGGTCAGCGCATAGGCTCCAAGCAATAACAACATTGTCCGTGCCAGACCGACCTTGTCGCCTGCGGTGATGAACTGGTCTATGGCAAGGCCAATAAGATACGGCCCTGCCAACTGCGCCAGTGTGCCGACGATGATCAGGATCAGGACGATCATCAGTTGGGGCGCAAACGGCTTCAGATAACCCGTCAATCGCAGTAATACCGCGCGGGTGTCCTTGACTCGCAATTGCTCGCGGCTCAACATGTGTCGCATGTGCCCGCTCATCATTGGGCGACCTCCGTGAAAGCCCATCTAATCGCTCCTATCTCTAAGGTTTTGTAGGTTGCTTGGCACCAGCAGGCTGAGTCAGGTCTTCATGCTTTCGTTCTGGTAAAAAGTGATCGCTATCACCATACAGTTGGGAGTGATAAATATCAGCATAGATCGGGCTGGTTTCCATCAACTCCTCATGCGTTCCCTGAGCGACCAACCGACCACCATCCAATATAAGGATCTGACCCGCATTACGAACGGTGCTGATACGCTGGGCTATGATGAAGCTGGTACGGTCCCTCATCAACTCCTCCAGCGCATATTGAATGCGCCCTTCAGTGGCCATGTCCACGCTGCTGGTGCTATCGTCCAGGATGAGAATGCGGGGATTCATCAGCAGGGCGCGCGCGATGGCGATGCGCTGCTTCTCCCCCCCCGAAAGAGTTACACCCCGCTCGCCCACCCATGTTTCATACTCGTCGGGGAAGTCAATGATAAAGTCGTGGGCGTTGGCGGCCTTAGCAGCTGCGATTACTTCCTCTAATGGCGCGTCTGGTCGGCCAAAGGTGATGTTGTCACGGATCTTACCGCTAAACAGTGTCGTTTCTTGGAGGACGATTCCGATCTGCGAACGGAGTGACTCAATGGTTATGTCGCGCACATCGTAATCGTCAACCTTGATCCGTCCTTCGGTCACGTCATAGAAGCGAGGGATGAGGTTGATGATGGTGCTCTTGCCGCTCCCGGTTGCGCCTAATAGGGCTACGGTTTGGCCCGGTTCGACGACGAAGCTTACGTCATCAATTACCTTTTCACTGCTGGAGAAGTAACGGAAGGAGACTCGCTCAAAAGCAACACGCCCTCGTATCGCCGGTAAAGGTGTGGCATTAGGTTTTTCTTTAACTTCGACCTGGGCTGAGAGCACCTCCAAGATACGCTCGGCTGAGGCTCCAGCACGAGAGATCATGGTCAGGATCATTCCCAGGATGCCGACCGGCATCATCAGCATCAACAAGTAGGCGTTGAAAGCTACCAATTCGCCGATAGTCAGTGCGCCGCCGATAACCTGTAGACCACCTAACCAGATGACGGCCAGCGTGCCCAGGTTAGCAATCGCAAAGATCAATGGAATGACTGAAGCCAGCATTTTGCCTACCCGCACCTGGCTTTCACGTAGATCAACATTGAAGTCTCTGAAGCGGTCGACTTCGTAAGGCTCGCGAGCAAAAGCTTTAACCACACGCACACCGGCTAGGTTTTCCTGCAGAATGGTGTTTAGAGATGAGAGTTTCTCTTGTACTACTGTGAACATTGGTCGTGCCCGAGAGGTAAAGAAACCAAATAACCCTAGCGCCAACGGTACGATTAAGAGCACGATGAGTGTCAGTTGCCAATTCATGCTGACCAGAAAAGCCACACTGCCAAATAGAAGCATGATTGCGTTTAGCAATTGCAAAAAGCCCATACCAGTGAATTGGCGCACCAATTCAACATCGTTGGTGGCGCGGGTCATGAGTTGACCGGTCCGAGATTGATCGTGGTAACTAAAAGGAAAGGCGCTGTATCTGGGCGAAAAGTTCGTTGCGCAGGTCGAAGGCCACGCCTTGAGACGCTTTCTCGGACAGGTAGCCCTGTAAGAACTGGAAAATCGCGCCCACCAGGGCGATGCCGACCATGGTCGCGGCCAGTGGGATGATGCGCGACATGTCTTTAGCGTTGATGCCCTGGTCAATCAATATCTGGAGCAAGCGGGGTGTCACCAGCATGGCTACCGAGGAGAGGATCAAGCTAACGTAAGCTGCCGATGTGATCCGCCAATATCGGCGCAGATAGCTCAACATTCGAATAAGTGATTTCACGGTGCACTCCTCAGGTCTTCAACCGAGTACAGTTCATCCAATAAACTTTGAAGGATGCCCGAGGCTTCCATGAGTCTTGGTTTCATAACATCTTTTAATTGGGCTAGTTCCTCGCTTCCTCGTTGGGTAATGCGGTAGAACCGCCGGGTGCGCCGCGTTTCATCCTCCCAGCTACCCTCCACCAGCCCGCGCTGCTCCATGAAACTGAGCATGGGATAGATAACGCCTGGGTTGGTGATCCAGCGACCTTGGGTTCGCTCTTGAATTTCCTTCATAATTTCGTTTCCATAGCAAGGTCTTCGCTCTAAGAGGTGGAGCACAAGAAGTGGGAGCAGACCACCGCCCTTGGCCAGCATCAGGCCGACAAGTGGGTTGAACAAGCCTGGCTTGGATGTAGTGTGCCATCCTTTAAAGCGACGTCCGCCGAAGAACCAGTGCTCTTTGGGCTCCTTGCCGAGGAACTCGCAAAAATACCTGTGCCACAACTCCCGCATCTCGTGGGGAGGGCAATGCCGTGAACGGCATCGATCGTGCCAACCGCGCCAAAATGCGGTTTCATCATCCGACTTTTTTCGATTAGGGTCCATTTTGTCCTCTCGATGTAAGTAGATAGCCATTTCGTTCAATAATATTGAAATAGATAATATTGACGTCGAGTATACCACATATACCGGTCCTCTTCTCGCGGTTAACCTTTTTTCAGTGGAGTCAGTAGATACTATCGTTGCCAATTGAGGAAAACAGAGAGGATTTCCAAGTTCTGCCTGAGATCAGTGAACGTGTGAGTGCTCAGTTCAATATCGATAGTAGCGATGCCGTTCATCGGAGCCCAATCGATCAACTGGCCGGTGTACTGGCAGCCGGTGTCCAGGGGTGGGTAAGGATACTCACTAACCACGGCCACGGTTTCCGCCAGACTAAGTGAAGCCGCATCAGCAGGTTGGCCACCAGGAAAGATACCCAAAGCAGCGCTATGGTAATTAATCAGAGCTTCAACATGCTGGCTAAGCAGGAAGCGCATTAGCGCCAATGTCTCGGGTTCTGAGGCTGGCGAAACACCGGCGGTGATTGGCAGCAGGTCCCAACAACCATCGCGCGGCCATTCAGCTTGCCAGTGTGCAGGCCAGTTGCGATTCAGGTCAACCCCGTTTTCGTTGGCCCGTCCATAGATCCCATGTGAACGAGCATCGCCATCGGGGTTGAGAGATCTAAGAATAAACAGCGTCACATCATGCGGGATCAAGTCTGGGCGTCCGGGAAGGAGGGTGATCAGTTGGTCAGCCAGGGCGATTGTGTTCCATTCGTAGCCACCGTGGATGCCAGCCACGATCATCCGCTTCTTTGGTCCGGAACCGAAACGGTACACCTCGAGCGGGCGTCCAGCGACAGAGTAGCCGATGACAATTGGACCCTGGCTGAATGAGAGGAGGGTCGCGGTCGGGGTGATGCGAGATTGGTCGGTAGCCGTGACAATGGATATGTCATTTAGAGTGGGGAGTATGGCGGTTACTGTAGGTGCCTGAGACTGGGAGGTTTCCTGGAGCTCAACCCAGGTTCCTGAGGTTGAGGGGTTTGATCCATTGAATGGGCTCACGCAGGCTACCAGCAGAATTGAGAGCAGGCAGCAAGTGCAAAGTGTGATCAGCTTGTGGACCGGATGATAGTATCGTTTGACGATCTGTATTGAATAATCGCGATAAGACAAAGTAAGTTTTCCAGGCAGCCACGTCACACCCGACGTGTCTCAATCACGTCCTCTCAAATTTGGGTAATTTGGCATACTATATCATGACTGCTGAGTAATATCTCACCGTTCGAGGGGCGCTCATTCTGCTTCAGTTACTATTTAGTGAGGCCTCAATGTTAAAAAAATATTTACCCTAGAAGAACCGCCTTCAGCCCTGCTGGGTCAACGGTGGTCAAAACGTATGTCATTTGCTACAATCTAACAATGTTGGCGCTATCGGCAATTACCTTCGACTGAGTTCTGCATGCCCCTCCAACCAGGAACGATCCTCAAGAACCGCTACCGCATTGAATGTGCCCTTGGGCAGGGCGGGATGGGCGCTGTCTATGAGGCTTATGACATCAACCTGGGCGTGAAGGTCGCGGTTAAAGAAAATCTATTCACCACCGAGGAGTACGCACGGCAATTCCGACGCGAGGCCACCATCCTGGCCAGCCTCCGGCATCCTAATTTGCCCCGTGTGACAGATCACTTCGTGATTGAAGGGGAAGGTCAGTACCTGGTGATGGATTTCATCGCAGGGGTGGACCTGCGTGAGCGACTGGAGAGCGAAGGATCGATTTCAGAGGAAGAGGCCTTACCCTGGTTCCTGGCGATCAGCGACGCGTTAACTTATCTACACAGCCGAAAACCTCCCATCCTTCACCGCGACATCAAACCCGGAAATATCAAGATCATGCCCGATGGTCGAGCCATGTTGGTGGATTTCGGGCTAGCTAAGGTCGCGGAAGATGGTAGCACCACAAGCACGGGCGCCAAGGCTATGACCCCTGGTTTCTCACCACCCGAGCAATACGGCACGGGCCGAACCGACCCCAGGACGGATGTCTACTCCCTTGGAGCGACGATGTATGCCATCCTGACTGCTGTCATTCCGGAGGATGCAATCCAGCGAGCGATGGGACGTGAGAAGCTGACCCTGATTCGCAAGCGAAACTCCGAGGTCAGCCCAGGTGTTGCCAAGGTGATCGAGAAATCCCTCGCGGTGCACCCCGACGATCGCTATCAGTCGATAAGGAATATGGCAATTGCCCTTAGTTCATCCTCGGGGGCCAGCCATCCCACCGTTGTCCGTAGTTACCCCTATTTGGAGCGTACTAGGGTTGCTTCGGGCAAGGGTGTCGAAGCAGACCTGGTTACCCGGAGGTATAAGCCGACTGGCTGGTTGCGCCGCTTGCCAATATTATTTCTACTCGTAATCACACTGGCGCTGATCGTGGTTGGTGCCACATCTGTCGTTCCGGATTTAGGTCCGCGATTGGCTGCCCTGTTTGCCCCATCGACAGCCGAACCCACCTCGTCGGATCTGCAGGTGACTGACACAGTTGAAGTCCAGCCCACCCCAACGAGCGATTTTGCTCTATTTCCAACTACACCCAGTCCAGAAGTCAGTGAGGAACCGATCTTAGCGCCAACCTTGGTTGGGACTGCGACCCCGACGAAACCACCAACGGCGACGCCTCAAGGTGGAGGCGTAGGGCAGATCGCCTACGTCTCTGAGAAGGGCGGCAACCCGCAAATTTACCTCATCAATGTCGATGGGACCGGTGAGCGTCAGTTGACCAACCGTAAGGAGGGCGCCTGTCAACCGGCTTGGTCGTCGAATGGGTTGCAGTTGGTGTTTACCTCGCCTTGTCAGGGTGAGGCCGAGGAATATCCAGGCTCCAGCCTGTGGTTGATCTCTTTTGATGAGGAAGATAACATTTCCGATCCTATTCCTTTGCAGACATTGCCTGGAGGTGGAGGAGACTATGATCCGGCTTGGGCGCCAGGCGGCGAGCGAATCGCCTTCACTTCTCGCCGGGATGGACGGCCCCAGGTATATATCATGAATCTGGACGGGACTGGTTTGGTGAATCTAAACCAAGATCTAGCGTACAATCGCCAACCAGCTTGGTCGCCAGATGGAAAACAGATATTGTTTACCACCAGTCGGGCGGGGAATAATGAAATTTGGGTCATGCCTGATTATGGGGGTGATGAGGCGCCGTTTTCCCGTAGTGGTGGGAGGGATGACTCTCATGCCGATTGGTCGGGGGATGGCGAGTTGATCTTATTCCAACGTAAAATCGGACATATCCCCATCTTGGTCGCCGCTCGTTTCAGGGACCAAGGCAGGATCGATTTCAGGATTTGCCCCGAGGGCAGGTATGCAGGCTACCCAATGGAGGAGCCTCGGTGGTCCCCCGATGGTAATTGGATCGTTTTTGAAACTTGGCCTGATGGCCGAAATCACAATATCGCTTTCATCACCTGGAGCTGTACGGACTTCACTGAGATAACCAACCACCCGGCCGAGGATTTCGATCCTGCCTGGCGACCCATGCACTAAGTCTTGGGCGACATCTCCGGGAAGTCCCATTTTAGTTTAACCCTGCGACGAGGGAAGAGGACAAGTGTCAGGTTAGGTGAAGAACTCTGTTCTTGCTGTGGTATGACGCTTGAGGCATAATCGTTATACTAAAGGATGCGATAGGCGCTTGTTACGGAATTGAGATTTCAGCCAGCAAGAGGGGTGAGGTTGCTGGCCTCAAATAAATAGATGGGAGTAGATCATGACCGCAATCGTTATCGATGGCAAAGCAATCGCTGAAGAGTTGAGAAAGGAGGTTGCTAAGGGGGTTGAGCAGTTAGTCGCTACTGGCGCGTTGGCCCCTGGTCTAGCGACGGTTTTGGTGGGTGAAAATCCTGCCTCTCAAACGTATGTCCGCATGAAGCGCAAAGCCTGTGCTGAGGTTGGCATCGAGTCTTTTGGTTACGAACTTCCAATTGACACCTCCCAGGAAGAGGTTGAAAAGGTGGTAAAGGATCTTAACGTAGATCCGAAGGTTCACGGCATCCTGGTCCAACTACCGTTGCCCGCGGGTCTGGATGAAGAGGCGGTACTTAAGGCAATAAGCATCGAGAAAGATGTGGATGGCTTTCATCCCTTGAACATTGGTCGGCTGGCACAAAAGGGGCGCGAGCCCTTGTTCGTCCCCTGCACACCTGCAGGATGCATCCTGTTGCTTAAAAAGGCTGGTGCGCAATTGGAGGGTGCCCGGGCGGTAGTTGTGGGTCGTTCGAACATTGTCGGCATGCCGGCGGCTCTCTTGCTGGTAAAAGAGAACGCCACGGTAACCATCTGCCATTCGCGCACACGTGACCTGCCGTCCGTCTGCCGCGAAGCGGATATCCTTATCGCCGCCATCGGTCGCCCGGAGATGATCCGAGGCGATTGGATAAAGCCCGGCGCTTATGTGATTGACGTCGGCGTCAACCGCGTGGATGATCCAAGTCGTAAGCGAGGGTACCGGCTAGTGGGCGACGTGGCTTTTGAAGAGGCGAAAGAGGTCGCGGGGGCGATCACCCCCGTACCGGGTGGGGTCGGGCCAATGACCATCGCCGGCTTGTTGCGCAACACTTTACGCTCCGCTCAGCGAACGGTAACCTAAGCGATCGCACTCACTATAGCGACAAGCGCGCCGTCGTCGATTAGAGGCGGCGCGTTCTCATTAATTCAAAAATCAGGTGGCATGACAATTATCCACTACCAGGTGTGCTGTCTGATAATTGACGCCCTCCGGTGGCGGTGTTAGACTCGCGACATCGGGTAAAGGGAGGGCCCATGGCAACACTCCTCATCCGGCACGCCACGGTTCTGGTTACGATGGATGCCCAGCGGCGAGAAATCCCCGATGGTGCCCTCCTGAATCGCGATGGGTGGATTGAGCAGGTCGGTCCTACTAATGAGTTACCGGCTGTTGCAGATGAAGTCCTCGATTTGACGGATCACTTGGTCCTGCCAGGTCTGATTAACACCCATCATCATTTCTATCAAACACTCACCCGGGCGGTGCCTGCAGCGCAAGATGCTGACCTTTTCCACTGGTTGAAGACATATTACCCTATCTGGGCAGGCCTAGTTCCTGAAGATATCCACATCTCAACCCAGCTCGCCCTGGCCGAACTTGCTCTTTCTGGCTGCACTACCGCTTCCGATCACTTATATATCTTCCCCAATGGGTGTCGTCTGGACGACGAGATCGAAGCAGCCAAGCAGATTGGGTTGCGGCTGCACGCCTCGCGCGGCTCGATGAGCTTAGGCGAGAGCCAGGGTGGAACGCCACCAGATAATATAGTAGAGGATGAGGACGACATTCTGAGTGATACCCAAAGAGTGATCGAGGTCTATCATGACCCTCGACCGGGCGCCATGACCCAGATCGTGGTTGCCCCTTGCTCCCCTTTCTCTGTTACCCCAGAGTTAATGCGTAAAGCAGCTGCCATGGCCCGGTCCTATGGAGTACAGATGCATACCCACCTGGCAGAGACATTGGATGAGGAGCATTTTTGTTTAGAGAAGTTTGGTCACCGACCCTTGTCATACGCCGAGGAATTGGGCTGGGCAGGGGATGATGTGTGGTTTGCTCACGCTGTGCATATCAACCCAACCGAAGTGGGGCGTATGGCGAGCAATGGGATTGGTGTCGCCCACTGCCCATCATCGAACATGCGTCTGGCTTCAGGGATCGCTCCAGTACGGCGCTACCTGGCGGCAGGGGTGAACGTGGGACTAGGTGTTGACGGTTCGGCGAGCAATGATAGCTCCCACATGCTGGCTGAAGTACGTCAGGCATTATTGCTTTCTAGGGTCGGCGCGGCGATAGCGCCAGAGATCGATGGGAAAAAGGCGTTGCTGACCGCCCGTCAAGTGCTGGAGATGGCTACTCTTGGCGGAGCAGCGGTGCTGGGCCGGGACGATGTCGGCTCACTTGAGCCTGGAAAGTGCGCCGACTTTATCGCCATCGACCTCAACCGGGTGGAATTTTCAGGAGGTTTGCACGATCCAGTTGCTTCAAGCGTACTTTGTGCGTCGGTTCAGGTTGACCTCAACTACGTGCACGGCAAACCGGTGGTGGTTGAAGGCCAACTTGTTACCCGCGATTTAGACATGCTGATTGAAGCGCACAACCGAGCCGCGCGCCGTCTGGTGGCTGGTGGTTAGCGGGGACGATCATGAGAAAAGGAGACTGACCGGGATGGAGGCGAAGGGGTTGAGCGAAATCAGCCGCGGCTTAGTGGATGTCGCCATGGGTCGAGCGTATGCCGACATAGTTATCCGTAAAGGTCGCTGGGTGTGTGTGCAGTCGGGCGAAATAATCAATGATATCGACGTGGCCGTAGTAGGAGAGCGAATCGCTTACGTTGGTCCGGATGCCAGCCACACGGTTGGTCCACAGACGCAGGTCATCGAGGTGCAAGGCCGTCATCTGGTTCCTGGCTTGATCGACGGCCACATGCATGTTGAGTCGGGAATGGTGACAGTGACTGAGTTTGTGCGCGCAGTTCTACCTCACGGGACCACCGGGATGTTCATCGATCCACATGAGATCGCCAATGTGTTTGGGCTGAAGGGCGTGCGCATGATGGTCGATGAAGCTTTGGTTCAGCCGATTCACGTCTGGGTGCAGATGCCGTCCTGTGTGCCCTCGGCGCCTGGCTTGGAGACGCCAGGGGCTGAGATCGGACCGGAAGAGGTAGCCGAGGCGATGACCTGGCCTGGCATTATCGGTCTGGGTGAGATGATGAACTTCCCCGGGGTGTTCCTCAGTGATGAGAAAGTGCACCGGGAGATGGCAGAGACCCGGTTGGCGAGAAAGGTGATCGGGGGGCACTACGCTTCCCTTGATCTGGGGTTGCCCTTTCATGGCTATGCAGCTGGCGGCCCAGAGGATGATCATGAGGGGACACGGCTGGAAGATGCGGTCGCCCGTGTACGTCAGGGTATGAAAGCTATGCTCCGCCTGGGTTCGGGGTGGCATGATGTCGCCTCCCAGATCCGGGCGGTGACCGAATTGGGCCTCGATCCGCGACATTTCATTCTTGTGACCGATGACAGTCACTCTGGCACACTGGTTAATGAGGGGCACATGGACCGGGTTGTGCGTCATGCTATTGAGCAGGGTGCAAAGCCGATGATTGCCATTCAAATGGCTACCCTCAACCCAGCCGAACATTTTGGCGTCGCTGGCGATATAGGCCAAATCGCTCCTGGCCGTTATGCTGATATCCTCGTGGTGAACGACCTTTCAGAGTTCATCGTCGATCTGGTGATCGCCCGTGGAAGGGTGGCAGCTGAAAAGGGGAAGTTGCTGCTCGATCTACCGCAATTCGACTACCCGCAAGAGGTTAAATCCTCGGTCCATATAGGACGGGCGCTAACCGAGGAGGACTTCGTCCTCGCTTCTCCTAAGGATGGGGAGGTTCAGGTCAACGTCATCGGCGTAGTTGAGAATCAAGCCCCCACGCGTCATTTAAAGCTCACCCTTCGAGCTGTGGATGGCCAACTACCAGTGGATATGGCTAGAGACCTAGCTAAGGTGGCGCTGGTTGAGCGTCACCGGGGAACAGGTGAAGTGAAGGTTGGTTTGGTGCAGGGATTCGGTTTCGATGTCCCATGTGCCATCGGTTCTACGGTAGCACATGACTCACATCACATGATCGTCGTGGGGACTGATGAGTACAACATGGCTTTAGCCGCCAACGAATTGGCTCGAGTCGGCGGTGGACAGGTCGTCGTCGGTGAAGGTGAGGTCCTTGCCCTTGTTGAACTGCCCATTGCGGGGTTGATGTCGGATGAACGAGCTGAGATTGTTGCCGAGAAAGCAGAGAAGATTTTGCAGGGGTTTCGCCAATGTGGTTGCACCCTGAACAATGCCAATATGCAACTTAGCCTCTTAGCGCTGGTGGTGATCCCCGACCTTCGGATCTCCGATAAGGGGTTAGTCGACGTCAATCGGTTTGAGGTTATCCCGGTAGTGGAAGGTGCTAGCACCGTCTAAAATCGTCGTATCGAAGCAGGGAGGTATTAGGGTCAGAAGCGAGGTTATACTTTACATGAATGTAGACGAAATCTGAGCGTTTGCCTCGGTTGGCAAACAGTTTTGGATTATAAGGAGGTTGAGCGATGCGCAGTTTTGCCGGACGCGATATCCTTTCGCTTAAAGGATTTGAGCGAGATGAGTATTTCAGGGTATTTGAGGTTTGTGATCGGTTGGCGCCCATTGCACGTGATCGCCAGAAGTCGGATCTGTTGGCGGATAAGATCCTGGTAACGGCTTTTTATCAGCCTAGCACCCGGACCCGGTTGGCGCATGAAGCCGCCATGTTGCGGCTAGGCGGACAGGTGACCGGCTTCTCTGATGTCAAGATGACCCGAGCAGGTGATTTTTATCAGGAGTCGATCAAGGATACGGTTCGTATGTTGGAGTATTACGGCGACGTAATTGTTATGCGCCACTTCCAGCAAGGTGCGCCTGCCGAAGCGGCCCGCTGGGCGAGCATACCGGTCATCAACGCCGGCGATGGCTGGGGGGAGCACCCCACTCAGGTATTAACTGACATGTATACTATCTGTCAGGAGAAAGGTCGCCTGGATGGATTGAACTTTTTGCTTGTGGGCGACATGCGCATGCGCACCATGCACTCAATGAGTTATGCCATGACCCAGTTCGATATTGAGGCGGCTTACATCTCCCCACCGGAGATGTCGCTGACCGAAGAATTCAAGCATGAGCTTGACCAGCTCAACCTGCGTTACCGTGAAGTGGAGCATATCGAGCAAGCGATCGGGGACGCTGACGTGATATACATGGAGCCCGTGGTTCAGCCGGACTATACCAAAGGGCGTGACGAGCGTGAGGGTGACGTCGGACTCACCCCTGCAAACTTCCAAGTTACCAAGGAATTGATGCGAAAAGCCAAGTCTGATGCTATCATCCTGCATTCGTTGCCCAGGATGGATGAATTATTGGAAGAGGTTGACTATACACGCCATGCCCGATATTGGGTGGAGGCCTTCAACGGCGTCGTCATGCGAATGGGCCTACTGGCGCTGATCCTCGGGGCGATGGAATGAGGGAGGGATTAGGGGAACAGGGATTGGGGATCAGGGATTTAAAGAGGGTTTCTTCGGCAACAACCCAATCCCTAATCCCCAGTCACTGATCCCTTTTCTCCGGTGCAGGTTTGCTTGGCTTAGAAAAGAGGATCCAGATGCAAACAGACCTTCGAGGGAGAGACCTGATTTGCGATCTTGACTTCAGCCGAGAGGAGGTCGAGACCATTTTAGATGTGGCTTTTGACTTAAAGCGTAAACGCGCCCTGGGTGAGCCGCATCCTTACCTGCGCGATAAGGTACTGGCGATGTTGTTCTTTTTCTCCAGCACTCGTACTCGCGGGTCCTTTGAAGCGGGTATGGCACAACTCGGTGGGCATGCCGCGTTCATTGAATCCAGAACCACTCAAATCTCTCACGGCGATACCGAAAAGGAGATGGGCGAAATCTTCGGTCGCTACTTTGACGGGATTGCTATCCGGCACGTGGATTGGGGCATTGGCAACCGCTACCTGAATCTGGTGGCTGAAGCCTCGCGTGTTCCGGTCCTCAACATGCAATGTGATTTCTATCATCCTCACCAGTGTCTTGCAGACCTGATGACGGTCATTGAAAAGAAAGGGCGCGACCTGCGCAAGAAGAGGATGGTGATATCCTGGGCTTATGCCTCGTCCTACCTGAAGCCCATCTCGGTGCCACAGTCGCTCATCTTACAGATGCCGCGTTTCGGTTTGGATATCGTGCTAACACACCCGGGTGAATTCAAGCTCATGCCGGAGATCATGGATCAGGCGCGAGAGCAGGCGCGCAAGTACAGAACCAGCTTTGAGGTGATGGACGACATGGAAGCCGCCTTCAAGGGTGCCGACATCGTCTATGCTAAGTCTTGGGGACCGCTCCTGACCACCGCCGATCCCGAGGAAGGCAAGCGCATTCAGGATAAGTATAAAAACTGGATCACGGACGAGCGGAAGATGGCGTTGGCCAAAGAAGATGCGATTTACATGCACCCCCTGCCAGCTGATCGCAATATCGAGGTCACAGATGAGGTGATCGATGGTCCTCAAAGTGTGGTTTTCGATGAGGCGGAGAATCGACTGCACGTGCAGAAGGCCGTCATGGCGCTTACGATGCGCTGAGAGGAAGAATGAACGACTCATCTGATCTCAACTGTGGTGGATAAAGTGGCGTTCAACTACAACAAGCCGGGTCAACAATAGTTTGATCAGATGTAGGTAGCCGAGGTGAAGAAGTATCTGACTGAAGAGCATTATGACAAAGGTGGCGTGGAACCGAAGATCTGCGATATCATAGACTACATTGAGAATGGGGGTAAAAAACGTTCATGATGAGGTCCGAAGACATCGATAACACGCTGGCAGGCAAGCCGATTACACTGATTGTTCCCTAAATGCCAGCGCTAATTGTGATGAGAGGAGGTGAGGAGGCAAACATCTTTAACGATCTGGTTCGTGTGAAAATATCTTGAGAAACATAAATACTCTATAAGGAGGAGTTCGAGATGCCTAAGAATAAATCATGGCGAATCGCCACGCTAATGGTGACCCTGGCCATACTGGCTGCTGCTTGTGCCCCTGCAGCTACTCCGGAAGCTCCGGAGGAGGTCGCAGAGGCCGAGATGAAGGCATGCTTCATCTATGTTGGGCCGATTGGCGATTATGGCTGGACTCACGCGCACAATGAAGGCCGACTGTATGTCGAAAGCCAATTCGATTGGCTGGAAACGGCTTACGCTGAATCGGTACCGGAGGCCGATGCAGACCGCTTCCTCGATCGGTTTGTGGTGGAAGAGGGTTGTGATGTTGTCATCACCACCAGCTTCGGTTTCATGGACGCCACCCTCACTGCAGCCGAGAAATATCCGGATACGCTATTCTTCCACTGCTCTGGCTTCATGCGTGCTCCGAACTTGGGTAACTACATGGCCGATTTCTACCAGGTTTATTACCTGAACGGTCTGATGGCCGGCGCGTTGACCGAGACGGGGAAGGTCGGCTACGTGGCTGCACATCCGATCCCTGAAGTGGTCCGCCATATCAACGCTTTTACCCTTGGGGTGCGGGAAGTGAATCCTGATGCCACTATGGATGTGCGCTGGCTGTTTGAATGGTACGACCCGGCTGCGGCGCGCGAGGCTTCTGAAGCACTCATCGCCGCTGGTGTTGACACGTTGGCCTTCACCGAAGACTCACCTGCAGTCATTGAGGTTGGTCAGGAGTATACGGACAAGGGACAGCCTGTTTACACGTTCAGCCACTACAGCCCGATGGGGGATTTTGGACCAGATTCGGCCGTGAGCGGCCAACTGGTAGATTGGGGGATCATCTATGAGGACATCCTGATGAAAGCCTACCTGGGTGTCTACAATAACACCAACCTCCAAGATGTAGATTACTGGTGGCTGATACGCGAGGGGGGTGCTGTTCTCGGCGCTCGCTTCGATGAGCCGATCAATCCAGTATTCGAGGAGGATTTGAAGGCTGTCACCGTGACCGATCCCTTCTTGGGCGAGATCAACGTGTACGACCTGGTCTTCAAGCGAATCGAACAAATGACCGATCCCGCCATGCTGTTTGACCCATTCAGCGGGCCGATCTATGACCAGGATGGCACGCTTCGGATTGAGGCTGGTCAGCGAGCGACTTATTTCGAATTGCTGAGCATTGACTGGTTCGTGGAGGGTAATATCGGCAGCATTCCACGGTAGACTGTGAATCCAACTGGAAAACGGAGTTTCTTTGAAGCCTGGGGGTACCGCCCTGGTACCCCCAGGTCAGTAGAAAGGGATCTGAAATTGAGCGAAGAACCCACACCTGTGGGTGTTATATCGATGCGTTGCATTATGAAGCGCTTCCCTGGCGTCTTAGCCAACGATTGTGTGGACTTTGAGGCGCGCACTGGCGAGATTCACGCTTTATTGGGAGAGAACGGCGCCGGCAAGACGACACTGATGAACATCCTGTACGGCATCTATCAACCCGATGCAGGAGATATCCTGATTAGAGGATCACCGGTTTCTATTCAATCACCGCGAGAAGCCATCGAGTTAGGCATTGGCATGGTTCATCAGCATTTCATATTGGTACCGACACATACGGTATCGGAAAATATCGTTTTAGGGCTTAAGGGTAAATTTTTCTTTCCTGAACAGGCGGCACGACAAAAGATCGAGGAATTCTCAGATAGGTATAACCTTACTGTTGATCCCGAAGCTCATATCTGGCAGCTTTCAGCCGGCGAGCAGCAGCGGGTGGAAATCATCAAGGCGCTATATCGTGGTGCACAGATTCTTATACTGGATGAGCCCACTTCCATGCTCACTCCCGGAGAGGTTGAGGATTTATTCCAAATTTTGCACAGCATGGCTGACGAAGGTAATACGATCGTCTTCATCACCCATAAGTTGAACGAGGTGATGGCGGTCAGTGACCGGGTCACTGTGCTGCGCCAAGGGCGTGTCGAAGCCACACTCGACACAGCCAAGACGAACAAGCGTGAACTGGCTCGGCTGATGGTCGGGCGTGAGGTTCTCTTCCGAGTCGAGAAGGAAGATGTGCAGATAGGGGAGGAGGTTCTGCGAATTGAGGACTTGCATGCTCTGAATGATAAGGGGTTAACCGCGATTAAGGGGGTTTCGCTCAGCGTTGCGCGGGGCGAGATTGTGGGGATCGCGGGAGTAGCGGGTAATGGACAGCGCGAATTAGTAGAGGCGTTAGTAGGTTTGCGTCCCATTGAGGCAGGCCATATCTTTGTGAGTGGCCAAGAGGCCACCAACAGGTCACCTCGTGACATTATTGAGCGAGGCGTATGTTATGTGCCCGGCGAGCGGTTTGCCGGCCTGGTGCCAGAGATGAGTGTGGCCGAGAACTTAATTCTTAAAACATATCGCGACCAGTGCTTCGGTAGCGGTCCCTTTCTAAACACGCGGGAAATTGCCGGGCGTGCCGATGAGCTGATCTCTCGATATGGTATTGCCGCTCCTGGTCGGGATACTCCACTTAAGTTACTTTCTGGGGGGAATATTCAACGTGTTATTTTGGCTCGTGAAACCTCTGGAGAGCCGTCATTGCTGATCGCCGCCCACCCCACCAGCGGGTTAGATGTAGGAGCTATCGAGTATATCTGGCAACTGCTGTTGGCAGAGCGAGAGCGTGGGGCAGCGGTGCTGCTGGTGTCGGAGGACTTAGAGGAGGTGTTCACCTTGAGTGATAGGATTGCAGTTATGTTTGAAGGTGAATTTATGGGTATTGTGTCCGCCAGCGATGCGGATTTGGAGGAGATCGGGCTCATGATGGCTGGGGCCCACCGTCGACCAGAGCAGGAGGTGCTGGCGTGAGAGGTATTCCAACCCTTGAAGTCGAGAAGCGGCTCACATCCCCGCGTTGGCTTCAGTTCTTAGCGCCATTCATTTCGCTGATCTTAGCCCTGATGGCAATTGGGGTCATCTTCCAAGCATTAGGCGTCGATCCGTTGTTCGCGTATGGGAAGATATTTCAGGGTGCTTTTGGGTCGATGTATGGGCTCTCCGAGACGGTGGTTAAGTCCATTCCGCTGATGTTGTCCGGCGTTGGTCTTTCGTTGGCTTTCCGTGCCCGTTTCTGGAATATCGGCGCTGAAGGGCAATTGCTGGTGGGCGCCACCTGCGCCACGGGTTTGGCTCTGGCATATCCTGATTGGCCGAAATTTGTGCTGATACCAATGATGTTCATCGTTGGTTTCCTCGGTGGCGCGCTATGGGGGCTGATCCCTGCCCTGCTTAAAGCGCGATGGCGGGTTAATGAGGTGATCACTAGTTTGATGATGGTGTATATCGCCAGCAACTTAGTGAACCACTTGGTCTATGGACCGTGGAAAGGTCCAGAGGAGATGGGCTTTCCCTATACGTCCAAGTTTTCAGCCTCGGCGCAGTTACCACGTTTGGCTTGGACACGTATACATTATCCTACCCTTGTTCTAGCCTTGTTGTTAGCCGTTGTGATCTACCTTCTCATCGCCCGGACGAAATGGGGCTATGAGATACGGGTCACTGGGGAGAACCCAGCTGCGGCTCGTTACGCCGGAATGAGCTATTTGAAGACAGTGGTCTTGGTCATGATCCTGAGCGGTGGGTTGGCTGGACTGGCTGGAGTGGGCGAGGTGGCTGGGATACACCTCCGGTTGCGTTATCCAGGGGGCATCTCGCCGGGATACGGTTTCACCGCCATCATTGTGGCCTGGTTAGCGCGCCTCAACCCGCTGGGAGCAGTGCTGACATCCTTCCTTTTGGGCGGCTTACTCGTAGGTGGCGATGCAATACAGATTTCCCTGGGTCTACCGTCAGCGACGATTTTTGCCTTCAATGGCACGATTCTATTATTCGTACTTGGCGGTGATTTATTCACCCGTTATCGAATCCGGGTTAAGCGGAGGACGACAAACTAATGCTGCAGTTTATTCTATCTGCCTTACGCGCCGCAATCCCCGCCGGAACCCCATTATTGTTCGGAACACTTGGAGAGGTCTATACCGAGCGATCAGGGGTCTTGAATCTGGGGGTGGAAGGTTTGATGATTATGGGTTCGGTTACCGCCTTCGGAGTGGCATTCACCACCGGGAATGTCTGGCTTGCAGTGGCTTTGGCGGCATTGGCTGGTGGGTTGCTAGCTTTAGTGCATGCTTTTGTCACCATCACCCTAAAGGTCAATCAGGTGGTTTCGGGCCTGGCGATAACGATGATCGGTCTAGGCGTGAGCGGTATTATGGGGAGACAGTATATTGGGCAACCACTGGGGGTTAGATTTGCACCTCTAGAGATTCCAGTATTGAGCGATCTTCCAATCCTTGGTTCTCTGCTGTTCCAATTTGATCCACTGGTCTACATTTCGATGTTGTTGGCCCCAGCGTTGTGGTTTGTGCTTTATCGAACACGATGGGGACTTTCCTTGCGTTCGGTGGGTGAAAATCCAGCCACCGCAGATACTCTGGGTGTCAACATCGTTGTCGTGCGTTATCTAGCAGTATTTTTCGGCGGTTTATTAGCCGGGGTGGGGGGTGCTTATCTTTCGGTGGTCTATGCGCCGTCCTGGATCGAAGGTATGACCGCTGGAGCGGGTTGGATCGTGATCGCGTTGACGATCTTCGCCATGTGGGATCCATTACGGGCTCTTCTGGGAGCATATCTATTTGGTGGGGTGCGTGTCTTGCAGTACCGGCTTCAACCGCTCGGTATTTCCCCAAATCTGCTGGCCATGCTGCCCTTCATTTTTACTATCCTGGTTTTGATGGCCAGCGCCGGTGAGGCTATGAAGAGGAGGATCGGTGCGCCGGCAGCGCTGATGCAACCCTATTCGAGGGAGGATAAGTGAGGTTGGTATTCTCTGCTTATGTTCGACAATGGCGATTAGTTGGACCCATTTACGATAAGACGTGTCGCTTGTCCTTTGGATATGAGGTCAAAATGTATGGGTAAGTTCCTGGGATACTGTTGTTCTATATGCCAGGCTGAGTATGGTCCGGAAGAGGTTACCTATACCTGCCCGACGGACGGCGGTAACCTTAACGTAGTGCTCGATTACGAACGCATCCGCAAGCAGATTAGCCCGGAGGACTTGGCGGAATCGCATGATAACTCCATCTGGCGCTACCTACCGCTTCTGCCAGTGGATGATCCCGGTCACCAGGGAACGCCGCTGCGAGCCGTTGGCTGGACGCCACTTTTCACTCCCACTAGATTAGCGCAACGTTTGGGGTTACATCATCTATGGTTGAAAGACGACGGGCGGAACCCAACCGCTTCGTTCAAGGACCGCGCCAGTGCGGTGGTTATTGCTAGAGCCCAGATGATCGGGGCGGGGGTGGTGGTAACGGCGTCTACTGGCAACGCTGGCGCCGCGTTGGCTGGGATGGCCGCCGCCGCCGGGATGCCGGTGGTGATCCTGGCTCCTAAAACAGCTCCACAAGCCAAAGTAGCCCAATTGCTGATCTTCGGTGCTAGGGTAGTGCTGGTTGATGGCACCTATGACGACGCGTTCGACCTCTCCATTGAAGCCGCTGAAGCTTTTGGCTGGTACTGTCGGAATACGGGTTACAATCCATTTACCGCCGAAGGAAAAAAAACAGCAGCCTTTGAAATTTGCGAGCAAATAACTATGGTTGCAGGGCCACGGCATGCCGTGCCTCTACGGTGGGAAACGCCTGACGCCGTCTTTGTTCCTGTCGGCGACGGCAACATCATCTCTGGCTTGCATAAGGGATTCAGGGACCTGCTGGCACTTGGTTGGATCGAACGTATACCGCGGTTGTTCGGAATTCAATCGGCGGGCTCATCGGCGATCTTTAATGCCTTTTCCGCCGGCACAGAGGAGATTAAGCCAGTTCGGGCACAGACACTTGCTGACAGTATTTCAGTCGACATGCCGCGTGATGGTCTACGCGCTCTGCGCGCGGCCAGCCAGACCGGTGGTGCTTACTTGACAGTTCGCGATGAGGACATCCTGGCGGCGGTGCGTGACCTAGCGCGCGATGCCGCTGTATTCGCAGAACCAGCCGGCGCAACGGCTTATGCGGGTTTGGTCGAGGCGGTCGGGCAGAACCTAGTCCAGAAGAACGAACACATTCTGGTGCTCAATACTGGCAACGGATTAAAGGATGTTCCTGCCGCTATGAAGGCTGCGGGTGAAGCCTCGGTGATCAAGCCGAATCTGGAAGCCTTGCAGCAAGCCTTGGCCTAGGAGACCTGCTCGGATTAGGGGGAGGGTGATATGAGCGCCGACAAGGAAACCATAACTTTCTCTATCGTAGTGCCTGTCTACAACGAAGTCGAGATCCTGCCGGAACTCTACCGCCGGGTGAGCGGCGTGATGGATGACCTGGGTGAGCCCTGGGAGCTGGTCATTGTGGATGACGGTAGCTCCGATGGTTCAACTGAAGGGATTCGCGCATTGGCCGAGAAGGATAAGCGGGTGAGGCCGGTGATCTTCGCTCGTAACTTTGGGCACCAGATTGCCATCACCGCTGGCCTTGACTACGCTCGCGGTCAGGCCACGGTGATCATGGATGCCGATTTGCAAGATCCCCCTGAGGTGATCCCCGAACTGGTGGATAGATGGCGTGAGGGCTACGAAGTGGTGCACGGCGTGCGCACATACCGGGAGGGTGAATCCCCATTCAAGAAGTTCACTGCGGCGCTCTTCTACCGTCTGATCAACCGCATAACTGACATCGATATTCCACTCGACGTTGGTGACTTTCGTTTGCTGGATCGCAGGGCCATCGATACGATTAACAGCATGCGCGAGCGTCATCGTTTTCCGCGTGGCATGGCAGCTTGGATCGGCTTTCGGCAGGTTGGAGTTTCCTATCAACGCGCGGCGCGCACCGTGGGCAAGACCAAGTACCCGTTCAGCAAAATGCTGCGCTTAGCGCTGAACGCTGTCACTGGCTTCTCCTATTTCCCGCTTCAGATCGCTACATACTTTGGCTTCGTATGTGCAGGCCTCAGCGTGCTAGTAATTCCCCTAGTGATCCTTCTTCGTCTAATGGGGAATCAAGCCTTCTTCGGTCAGGCAACTACATTAATCGCAGTACTCTTCTTGGGTGGTGTGCAATTGATCTCGCTAGGCATACTGGGTGAGTATGTCGGCCGTATTTACGACGAGGTCAAGGGTCGACCGCTCTACATCGTACGCGAAGCGCCTGATAGTGATGATATTACGCCAGCGGATGACGCTGCTTTATGATCAAAAGAACCTATATGACAGGAATCGGGGTTGACCTCGATGAGAACGGTGAACGAGACCATCTGGGCTCATATGATTGGTTGCAATAGCGCTGAGCGGAAAGAAGACCTCAAGGGCAATATCAAACCTTAAAAAAATAACTGCTCTCCTCGTCGTGGATCGCGATCCACGTAAGATTCCGCCGGATGACCTAAAATGGTTTAAGAATTTCATAACAACAATTGATGAAAAATTTTGATTCCAAGGTTATGGTGCATTTAGCTGTCCTACCGGTCCCCACTCCTCGAGGGTAGTTTTTTTCAGTGCACTCACAGATACAATTGGAGGAATGACAAAATGCAAGTTAGAAACAACAGCTCGCTCCTTGTGAAAAATATAGATTATCTAGTCACTATGGACCAAAGCCGACGCGTGATCGAGGATGGTTGGCTTCTTGCAAAGGGCAATACGATTGCTGCCCTAGGTGGGGCCAGGGAAGAACCACCGGAGGCGGAAAAGATTCTTGATGCTGACGGACATATAGTGCTGCCAGGTCTAATAAATACCCACCACCATTTCTATCAGAATTTACTGCGCGTTTTACCATCGTCTCAGAATTCTGGTCTCTTTGGTTATCTAAAGGAACTTTACTATGCGATGGGAAGTTTGACCAATGAAATGCTCTATAGCAGCTCATTAGTTGCAATGGCTGAATTGATGCTGTCAGGTTGTACCACAACATCAGACCTTTCTTACCTTCATGTCAATGATATTTCGCTTGATACTGAGATCGATGCTGCACGTGAGTTGGGCATTCGCTTCCATTTATGTCGGGGGAGCCTAACCGTCGGCCAGTCCGGAGGCGGATTATCACCTGATGAGATCATAGAAGATGAGGATGAGGTGTTGGCCGACAGCGAGCGCTTGGCAAGGACCTACCACGATACAGAAGCAGGTGCGATGGTGCGCATCGCGCTGGCGCCGTGCTCAGTGATGGAAATAAGTTCCCGGCTTATGCGTGAGTGCGCTGCGCTGGCACGAAGATTTGGGCTTGGACTTCATACGCATCTGGCTGAAACGGAAGACGATGTGGCTTATTGCTTGGAGCGATTTGGGAAGAGACCCGTGCAATTTGCGGCAGATCTGGGTTGGATAGGACCTGACACATGGTTTGCACATGCTGTCCACGTGAACTCCGAAGAAATCGATCTTTTGGCTGATACCAACACAGGGGTTGCTTACTGCCCTGGTGCTAATATGCGCCTGGGTAGTGGAATTGCCCCTATCCGAGACATGCTTGCCAAAGGGGTAAAAGTTGGGTTGGGTGTGGACGGAAGCTCGAGCAATGATAGTTCTCACATGTTAGCCGAGGCGAGAAGAGCTATGTTGTTGCAGCGAGTGCGCTATGGCGCAGATTCCGTCACCGCCACACAGGTTTTGGAGATGGCAACTTTACAAGGGGCAAAGCTGCTCCAAAGGGATGATCTTGCTGTGCTGGCGCCAGGTATGGTAGCTGACTTGATTGGCTTCGATCTGAACCATCTGCACTACGCAGGGGCATTGCACGATCCTGTGGCAGCACTCGTGTTCTGCACGCCGGGGCAGGTGAGCTTTTCAGTGATCAATGGGAAGGTGGTCGTTGAGGAAGGGATGATAATTAATCTCGATTTACCTGTTTTGATTAGACGACATAACCAGCTGGCCAAGGAAATTGTCACTCAGTCAGAAGAGCGCTACGGACACGACCTAACAAGCCAGGTCTGGCGCAAAATAGGAGAGTAATCTCCGAGGTGAATAATCCTTCCACCTGCAATTTTATGCAGGGGGTTAACATGACTCCACTGAAAAAATGTCAACCGCGAGAAGGGGAGCGCAACTGCATCCTATGGTCGAATCACTAAGAGTTCTATTTCTGCTAACCCTGGGGGACACAAGAGAGCAAATTGGTCATGATAACCAATCGCTTTTATAGTGGTAGCCATGTCAGAGGCTAGGACACCTAAAATAGGTGCACCAATGACTCGGATTAATGGGTATGCAAAAGCCTCTGGTGCCCAAATCTACCCCTCAGATTATGTCCTGGATGGAATGCTCTGGTTGCAGGTCTTGCGCTCACCATACCCGCACGCTCGCATTATTTCTATTATCACAAGCGAAGCTGAGAAGGTGGAAGGAGTGGTGAGCATAGTCACAGCGAAAGACATTAAAGGCAGCAATCGCGTTGGTACAATTATTCAGGATAGGCCCGTGTTGTGCACGGAGAAGGTATGCTATTTGGGTGATGCGTTGGCGATTGTGACTGCTGAGAGCGACGAAGCGGCACGTATTGCACGGGACATTATTACGGTGGAGTATGAAGCTCTACCTATCGTGGACGATGTCCATACCGCGATGCAGCCCGATTCCCCGCGTGTGCATGAGAATAACAATGTGCTGTTTGAGCTTCATCTAGGACATGGCGACATTGAATCAGCGTTTGCATCAGCCGACACGATTATAGAAGATGAATACCGTACAAGCCGACAGGAACATACCTTTTCTAGAGACGGAGGCTGGCGTTGCGTTTTATGGTGAGGATGGGCGATTGAATGTACGAGCTGGTGGGCAGTATCCCCAACGGGATCGGTCGCAAATCGCAGACGCGCTTGGCATTGATGAGGATGACATCCATGTGATCACGCCTATGACCGGCGGAGCTTTTGGAGGCAAAGATGATATTTCAAGAGAACAAATACTCGCTAAAGTGGCAGACAAGCTAAATTGCAAGTCAGGAGATCCTAGACTGGCTAGCCAGTCAATTATTGTACCGCGCGATCGACATCGAATTCCGCCTAAAGGAATTGGTCCCTTAGTTGCCGAAGGTAGTTTCAATATGCCGTGGGCAGAGAAAATCTGCCCCGGCTTGCCTCACAAGCTCTTCACATACTGTGCTCAAGTGGCGCTGGTGGAGGTAGATCTGCTGACTGGGCAGGTCGAGGTTCTAAAGAAGCACAATGTAATCGACGTCGGCCGGGCGATCAATAGGCAGGGTGTCGGGGCCCAGTCCGAAGGAGGGATTGCTCAAGGGTTGGGGTTTGCGCTCTATGAGGATGTGATGACGGAGGGCGGCCGGATACTTAACCCGAGCTTATCCACCTATATCATTCCCACTATTTATGACATGCCAAAGGAGGTAGAAACCACGATTATTGAGGATCCGGAACCGCTAGGCCCATATGGCGCGAAGGGGATTGCGGAGGCTGTCATGTCACCAACGGCTGCACCTATATTAAATGCGGTCTACGACGCTACTGGGATTCGATTTACGCAGGTCCCTATCACATCAGAGCAAATCCTTAGGAGGCTCATTGGTGAAGATTGAATTTGCCATCAATGGGAAATATTGTGCTATCGATGCCGATCCATGAGAGACGCTGCTTTTCGTTTTACGCGAGCACCTAGGGCTTAGAGGAACGAAGTACGGTTGCGGCGAAGGGGAGTGTGGGGCTTGCACGATCCTCTTTAATGGTCGCTCAGCCAACTCTTGTCTGATACTCGCTGGCCAAGCACATGGTGCAGAAATTATTACTATTGAGGGGATGGAAGAGGATGCCATCGGAGCGCGATTGTTGGAGTGTTTTTCCAAGCAGGGTGCCGTAGAATGCGGCTTCTGTACACCAGGCCTTATTCTATCGACCCGTTCTCTCCTTTCAGAGAAGCCTTTTCCCGACCTATCCGATATTGAGGAAGCTCTCGCAGGGAACCTATGTCGATGCACAGGATATGTGAAAATTATCGATGCCGTCATGGCAGCGGTTAGCTTATACCGAGAGATAAATACACCCGTACGAATTGAACCGATCCTACTACCCCCTGTGATGTCGGATGACTTTGTCCGACCGGCTAGAATTAAGGAGGTTTTGGATCTGCTGGCGGAGAACGAACATTGGCAAATCCTCGGAGGCGCAACGGATCTAGCAGTTAAGCACGAACATTGTTTCAAAGATTTCCGCTGGCTAGACATCAGCGCTTTACCTGAGCTCCAGGGTGTACGTGAAGACGAGAATTATATCTATATTGGTGGTGAGATATGTTACACAGATATGATACGGTCTGATATCTGCCAAAAGTGGGTACCTATAATTGTTGAAGCTTGCAGACAGGTGGGGAGTCAGCAAATCCGGAACCGAGGCACGCTGGCTGGAAATATAGTTAATGCCTCGCCAGCGGCTGATCTAATCCCATCGCTACTTGTCTTGGAAGCGGAAGTACGGTTACGGTCCAGAGAGGGAGAGCGATGTGTTGCGGTTAAGAGATTTGTCACCGGGCCTGGCAAAGTAGGCTTGCAAAAGGGAGAGATCCTCACCGAGGTAGTTGTTCCGAAAGCGAGAGGGCAGGGGGACGAAGTTATTTTCTACGAAAAACTTGGTCCACGGAAGGCTCATGCAATCGCCATTGCCTCAGTAGCTTTCCGCGGTTGGTTAGAGGACGGTCAATTTAATAATACAAAGGTGGCGCTGGGCGCAGTGGCCTCTTCAGCTATTCTAGCACCCAAGGCAGCAAAACACCTGATGAGTGGTCCTTTTAAGGAGGAGCGTGTTCTTGAAGCAGGCGATCTTGCTTCTGAAGCCTGTTCACCGATAGATGATGTGCGTGGTAGCGCGGCATATCGCCGAAGACTTATAAAAAGCTTGCTTGTGCGAGGACTATGGCCATATCTACAAGCGTAGTGGAGTGGAAATCAGTTGAATTTTCCCTCGGCTCAGTTATCCAGCTATTGTTTTTATATGATAGACTCCAGTCGTTCATTTGGTATCGCAAAAAAAATCTAAAATCTGTTCTACGCGGCGAATTAAAATTAAAATGGAGAGAGGTAGAAGAACATGATTGATCTCACCTTTGTCGAAGAAAAAATAAAGCAAACGGTCGAAAAGGCGCGTGAGCGAGATATTATCATCCCAACATTTGCTCAAATGAAGGATCCAACTTTGATTCCCGGCAAGATAAAAGAGCAATTGCGCGGCATTGGTCTGTGGGATATAACCTCCCGCAATCTCTTTCGCATAACATGGAAGAACGAGCCTGTAGCTCGAGGTGGTGGCTTCAACGGTGTGAACTACTTGGAGTTTCCCAAGGGTCTCACTGGAGTTCAGGCTCGCATCATTGGCTTAGTTGGTAAGTGGTTCCCTACCGGATCGCACAAAGTCGGCGCAACCTTCGGCTGCCTTGTACCTCGGTTGGTTACCGGTCAGTTTGATCCAACCAAAGACTGGGCTGTCTGGCCCTCGACAGGTAACTACTGCCGCGGTGGAGCATATGATGCGACTCTGCTGGCTTGTAAGTCCATAGCCATTCTTCCGGAAGAAATGAGTCGTGAGCGTTTCGAATGGCTGGCAAAGGTCGCCGGCGAGGTTATCGCCACACCTGGCTGCGAGTCAAACGTTAAGGAGATTTTTGACAAAAGCTGGGAGCTTAAATCCACACGTGAGGACGTGGTGGTTTTCAATCAATTTGACGAATTTGGTAACTACCTTTGGCATTACGAAGTTACCGGCCACGCTATGCAGGAGGTGCTTGAGCGAGAGCTTGGCCCGCAGGACTCCTACCGCGGCTTAGTGCTTACCACGGGTTCGTCAGGTACGCTGGGCTGTGGCGATTACTTGAAGCATCTGTTCCCCACCAGCAAGGTCGTTGCTGGTGAAGCGCTGCAATGTCCAACCCTCCTCGAGAATGGCTTTGGGGGGCACCGTATCGAGGGCATCGGCGACAAGCATGTCCCGTGGATCCACAATATCAGGAACACCGACATGATCATGGCCATTGACGATAATCTTGTCGTCAACTTGGCCCGGCTGTTCAATGAGCCGGCGGGTCAGGCGTACCTGCTTAGCCGGGGCGTGCCGGAAGGATTTGTGGAAAATCTTGATCTCCTCGGTTTCTCCAGCATCGCTAACCTGGCGATGGCTATCAAATTTGCCAAATATTTCGAATTTGGGGAACATGACATTATCCTAACCTGCCTGACAGACTCAATGGAACTTTACCAAAGCCGTCTGCAGGAGATGCATGAGGAACATGGGGAGTACACTGAAGTAGATGCGGCTGCGGATTATGCTCGATATCTGGAAGGCATCTCGGTGGATTATATGGCTGAATTACGTTATATCGACCAACGCCGGGTCCACAACTTGAAGTACTTCACCTGGGTTGAGCAGCAAGGCAAGACTTACGAAGAGATCATGGAACAATGGTACGATCCCGATTACTGGACCAATGTGCAGAGCCAGGTCTCGGAGATCGATGCTTTGATTGAAGAGTTCAACCAACGTGTGGGGTTGATTAGGGAATTGATGTAATCTACATCTAACCTTGGTATTGTGGTAAAGGGTGGTCTTCTTCAAATTCACACAATGGATTATGGGGAAGCCCCCCGCCTTTATTCAATGATTATGCTAGAATAACATTAGAACTCTATTTCGAGCCAGACCTCAGGCTGCAGATATGGTCAAAGGAAGGGGGAAAGATGACCGATGTTCATCCCGACGATCTTGTATTAATAGCCATGATGAAAGACCCGCGCGACCTGGAGATCGCCCGCGTCTTGGGTTGGTACCGGATCCCGGTACAGACCGCTCCCAAGACGCTGCGGGTGGATTGGATTGCGTTTTACCTGCCCCGAATCTTTGGGGATGAAAAATGGTCGATCCGCTACTTGGCTCCAGTGAAGGGATACGAACTGGTGAAACGGCGAGATCTGCTCCAGGATGAAACTGATAATCTGCGTGCTAATGAGCCGTATTTCAAGATCCAATTAGGACCGCTGGTGCAGTTATCGCGACCGATTCCCTCTCGTCGCTGGCGACGGTTCACCTTCCTATACACAACCGGCGATCGTTTGCTCACAGCCCGGGAGATCAAGGACCTGCGGGTGCCAGCGTCCAAGACACGCGATCGACTGTGGCGCATGATGCGAGAGCGGGAAGCTTCGTCCGGCAGCATTTAACCTCTCTCCTGGGAGGCGGAAACCAGCTCGAGGATTTCCTGTCCTGTTCCCATATCTAATCCTGACTATAATGGGAACAAATCAAGAGAACTTCCCTTCTGTATTATGCCTCCAGGAGAACTCAATTATGGCGTTAAAGATAATTCGATCAGGGACATTGATCGGCGCTGGCGGGACTGTTAAAGCGGACCTGTTGATCGACGGGGAGAAGATCGTCGCTACCGGCCATGCCCTTGATGTTCCCGATGCCGAAATTATCGATGCTTCTGGTAAGTTGGTAATGCCTGGCGGTGTTGATCCCCATACTCACTTCGACCTGCCCATGTTCGACACCGTTTCTTCCGATGATCATTACACTGGTCACAAGGCCGCCGCTTTCGGCGGCACCACTACCGTGCTTGACTTTATTCCCCTCGATTACCCATCAATGCGGGAAGCGATTGACGCCTGGCATGCAAAGGCCGATCTTAATGCGGCTATAGACTTCGGCTTCCACATGAACATAACCCGCTTGGATGATCAAGTTCAATCCGAAATTCCCCGTCTGGTCGATGAAGGCATCACCACACTGAAAGTTTTTATGGCTTACAACAATAGGCTGCGATTGCAAGATGGTGAGATATTGAGGGTAATGCGTCTAGGAGCGGAGCATGGGATGCTCACCATGCTCCACGCTGAGAACGGCGATGTGATCGAGGTTCTTACCGCTGAGACACTTGCGGCAGGCTATACCGAGCCGATATGGCATGCCTACTCCCGCCCAGCCTGGGGTGCGGTTGAATCCGTCCTTCGGGGTATTGCATTAGCTGAGCAGGCAGCTTCGCCGCTCTACATCGTACATGTTAACACCGCTGGCGGCCTAGATCAGATTGACTACGGTCGTGCCCGAGGCCTACCGGTAATGGGCGAGACTTGCCCTCAGTATCTCTTTTTCACTGAAGAACATTTGCGGAGACCAGACGGAGCAAAGTGGGTCTGTTCACCCCCCCTGAGGGCCGCCGACGACAACAACGCGTTGTGGCTTGGGTTGGAAAATGGAGGTCTTCAAGTGCTTGGTACTGACCATTGCGCGTTCTTCTTCGATGGAACTCGGGCTATAGAGTACGAGGGGGAGTGGATCGCCATCCCTGGCAAGGAACTTGGTGTTGATGACTTTAGCAAGATTCCTAATGGCCTTCCCGGCGTCGGTGATAGGTTGCCTATTCTATGGTCCTATGGGGTGGGAGAGGGGCGTATTACACCAAATCAGTTCGTTGCTTTGACCAGCACCAACCCGGCTAAGATATTCGGTCTATATCCACGGAAAGGAGCCTTGCTTCCTGGCTCCGACGCTGACATTGTCATCTGGGATCCTGAACTCCCACTCAAGTATGGCGTGGCACATGCCCATCACCGCACGGATTATAACCTGTATGAAGGTTGGGAACTTGTGGGCTTCCCCGAGAAGGTATTCCTGCGTGGTCACCTGATCGTTGACGGTGAGGAGTGGCTCGGCCAACGTGGGATGGGGCGCTTCCTGAAGCGCAAGCCGGATGCTGAGGTGATTTAGGAGATTGGGATCGCCTCAGATCACAAATTAGCACAAATAATCCCTGGCGGGTGATGAGTCTCTGTTTGTGCTTCCGCCGGATCTGTGACCCGGCGGTTTGCAATAAGCATGGAACCTTGGTCTTATAGATTCAACTTATACCCATAATTCGCGGACATCATAGACAGGGATATTTGGCGGTATTCCTAATAGGTAGTATCTTGCGCTCGACCAGGCATATTCCTCAGGTCGTTGAACTAGTAACCATTGAGGCTGGCAGGGATTGTTGTGGATGTATTTTTGGGTCTGCATGTAGCAAAGACTATCAGTAAGCATATTTTTAATGATGTCCCGACGAAAAAGGTGCTTCCGTTGAGCGGCTGTTGTAGTGAGGAAGAAAAGACGTGAGGAGTCAAAATCGGATCGAATACCTGACATCGTTTCCCCCTTTGCTAGGTATGTGAGGATGGAATGGCTGATAATTGTATATCAGCATAAGTCTATCGCGAATATGGATTCGCGTCTCCTAAATAAGTGAGGATCTACTTCGCTCCCACCGGGTCCGTGCCCCGGCGGACTGATTTTAGCCATCATTGGATTGTTGAATTGGTGGAACTGCCAGGGGTCACAGACCCCTGGCGAGCGAAAACATCTTGCTGCTGGTGGGTCACAGTAGAGCGAAAAATACTGGTCAAGGTGACGCTGTCTACGCCCATTCAACCCTTGAGTGCTTGTACCGTCTTATTCCCCATGTTAGAATCGCATGCCTCAGAGTGGTGGTCGTTTGCAGTGCGGCCTTGTGGGCGGCGTCAAGCATCCCCGCTTGTTGGAAAGTGTCTTCCGATCGCTAGGCTCATATAATAATGAAATGAACCATTGTATGGAGTACTTGAAAGATAGGCTTATCTTCCTCCGTGAATCACTCTCAGATGATCTTTCCTCGCGAGTAAAGCCCAGTGAGGCGTTTTTCGAGTTTAACGATCCACCACAGCTATTTTCTGCTTATCGAACCGAGTCATGACATATCGCAGGCACGGTAAAAACGCATCGCGATCCATCCTGTACAGCGGGTTTTGATTGAAGTAGGAGTTTTTGATGCTGAAAGGATAGATGCTGGCGGTCAATTCCTCATGCGGGCAACATTTGTGCACACACACAATTCTACGGTGCCTTTGCCCGTGGGATGGCGATACCGGGTCGACCGCCCCGAGACTTCCCTGATATGCTGCGGAAACTTTGGTGGCCGCTTGATAAGTCGCTCAGCGACAAGGATGTGCGTTACTCAACACTGGTTTCCATATCCACGTCGCGGAGCATGAGGCGGATGAGTATGACAATATGGCTAAATCGGGCATGCGGGTAGTGGATCGTTTGCAGAAGCATGGTATCCTAGGTGAGCAGACAGTAGTAGCCAACGCGATACGCATCGATGCCCACGAGGTTGAACTACTAGCTGGAAGTGGGACATGGGTGTCCCATCAACCGCGTTCGAATGTGAACAACGGTGAGATCACCACCCGAACGCGGGAGTTAGTGCCGGATGTCTGGAAACGTTATCAAACCTTTGTGCCGGAGGACTGAGTGCCGGCCCCGTCCAAGCTGGAGTGAAAATGAGCGAACGACTGATTGTTACACTTGCTATTCTAGGGGGGACAGGAAATGTAGGCCCAGGCCTAGCCTATCGATGGGCTAATGCAGGCTACCATGTGATCATCGGTTCCCGCACACCCGAGAAGGCTGAGCGGGTGGCAGCCGAGGTCAATGAACGTCTAGGTCGGGATGTAGTTCATGGAATGACCAATAAGGAGGCGGCTGAATCTTGCGACATTGCGGCTCTCACCGTGCCTTACGAAGCTCACGCCTCCACCCTAAAAGCTCTCAAAGATCATCTCCAAGGGAAGGTACTGGTGGATACAACCGTCCCCCTGGTCCCACCCAATGTGAGTTTGGTGCAGATGCCGTCGGCGGGAAGCGCAGCGCAAGAGGCGCAAGAAATCCTCGGCGACGGAGTGGACGTAGTGGCGGCATTTCAAAACGTCTCTCATGTGCATCTGCTTGAAGATCAGCCAGTGCCATGCGATGTGCTCGTTTGCGGAGATAGTGAGGAAGCACGCGAGCAGGCATTGCACTTGGTGGCGGCGGCTAAATTAGTCGGCTGGGATGCAGGACCGCTTCAGAATGCTGTCGTCGTTGAAGGCTTGACATCGATTCTTATCGGTATCAACCAGCGCTACAAAATAAAAGCCGCCGGTGTCCGCATCACCGGTGAGCCTGTGGAGAATCGGGCCGATCCAGAGGAATGACCTCCCAAATGATCCTTACCGCCCTGCCGGGCATTCCCCTGGTGTTTCCCGGGGATGACCTTGCGGTCTTGATTCTGGAGGGTGTGGAGCGCGCCGGCCTGGCTTTGCAGGACGGCGATTTGCTAGTGGTAACCCAGAAGGTAGTGTCGAAGGCTGAAGGAAGGTTAATTAATTTAGTGGAAGTTGATCCTTCGCCGGAGGCCATCTGTCTGGGGGAGGAGACCAACAAGGATCCTCGGCTGGTGGAGGTCATCCTAAATGAGAGTCGCCAGGTCTTACGAACTCGGGAAGGAGTAATCATCGTCGAACAACGCCTGGGCTTTGTGTGTGCCAACGCCGGTGTGGACCATTCCAACGTGCAGGGTGAGGTGGGGCAAGAGAGCGAATGGGTCACAATGCTGCCCCAGAACCCCGATGCCTCCGCTCAAAGGTTGCGCGAGCGTCTTCAAGATGCAACTGGGGCTAAAATCGGGATCATTATTATCGACTCCCACGGGCGCGCTTGGCGGCTGGGCACAGTGGGCATCGCCATAGGTGTCGCGGGCTTTCCTGCGTTGCTCGATCTACGGGGTCGACCCGATCTCTTTGGGGACCCCCTAAGAAGCACCCAAGTGGGTTTGGCAGATGAGGCAGCGGCCTCAGCCTCGGTCCTGATGGGCCAAGCAGATGAGGGTCTTCCCGTGATTCACATTCGCGGTCTGCCCTATGCCTTGCGCGAGGGGACGCTTAGAGAGATTATACGTCCCAGGGAATTGGATCTGTTTCGGTAGATAAGGTCGGGTTTAGAGGACGGTGGGCAGAACCGTGGCAGGGGTTCTATAGGTGAGGTGACTTTGTGGTGCGAAGGGTCGTAATGCTGACCGGCGGTGTTGGTGGAGCCAAGTTGGTGAGCGGTCTGGCTGGGGTTTTATCGGACGATCAATTGACCGTAATTGTAAATACCGGGGATGATTTTGAGCACCTCGGTTTGACCATTTGCCCCGACTTGGACACGGTGATCTACACCTTAGCTGGGCTTGCTAATTCTCACACCGGATGGGGGAGAGTGGATGAAACCTGGAACTTTCTGGAGGCCCTCGGCGAGCTAGGCGGACCAACGTGGTTTCGTCTCGGAGATCGAGACCTGGCTCTGCATCATGAGC